>OBWZ01000011.1_pt1 | contig 256998 bp, 257 predicted proteins | sample 1476561 | NCBI WGS metagenome assembly OBWZ01 (sample SAMEA2580138, study PRJEB22360) | human gut metagenome | biome: human gut; feature: human-associated habitat; material: faeces | place: Denmark | collected 2008/2010 | reverse complement strand
AGATAAAATAAAACCGCATCCTGTTTGTTTTCATCCTCTTAACTTAATGACATTGCCATTCGGTGTCTCAGGCTGCAGACAGGGCAGGGTCGCTTTGTATAGCCTCATCACTCAGTGTGAAGTTACAGCGCTTGGCTTCCTGAATGATGTTCATGATATGATCGGATACACGCTCCACATCTGTAAGGATTTCAGAATAGATGACACAATCCAAGGCATTGACCTTTTTCTCCATCAGTCGCTCAATCTGTGCCTGTCGATAGCTTGCGGTCAGCTCGTCAATGCGATCCTCGATCCGTTCGATTTTTTCAAAGCATTCATCCTGAGAATCCAGGCTGTAGGTTGACAGCAGTGAGAAGCTCTTGGAAAGAAGGGAAGCCAGCTGATGCAATTCATCCTCTATGTATTTTGAGCTGGAAAGCTTATTATCCTCATCGGTGGAATACTGTATGATATTGATTGCATGATCGCCGATCCGCTCGATGTCGGAAAAGCATTTGTATAAGGCGTTGCAGGTCGTGGAATCAGACTCATTCATTTTCAGAGAGCTGACCAGCGTCATATAATTGGTGATTTCGTAATTGATATAATCAATGCGTTTCTCGCGCTTTTTAATTTTCTCCAGACTGAAGGCATTCCCGCATAAGGCATCCATGGATTCTGCAAGATTTGTTTCTGCCAGCTGGAGCATTGCCATTGCTTCCTTACGTAAAGAGGAAATGGCGATCGGCACGGAACCGATATTGTCCTCATCTACAAAGGTGAGCGGTATGTTGTAGCCTGCATCCTCAATTTCCTCCTGCTTCACAGGAAGGATTACCTGCGCAAGCTTGGCAAGACGGGAACCGAACGGTATCAGCAGCAGCGTGGTGGCGATATTGAATATCGTATGTGTATTGGCAATCTGTGCCGCCGGATTGGAGGTAACACTTTCCATCCAGGATACAAACGGAACAAGAGCCGCAAACGCCATGAAGACAATTGTACCGATAATGTTAAAGGACAGGTGAATAATGGTTGCCCGCTTGGCATTTCGATTGGCGCCAAGTGATGCCAGTACCGATGTGATGCAGGTACCGATATTCTGTCCGAAAATGATATAGATGGCACTGCTTAACGGAATCAGACCGCTGACAGCCAGTGCCTGCAGGATACCGACGGAAGCAGAGGAGCTCTGAATCAGAGCAGTGAAGCCAGCGCCCAGCAGAATTGCCAGAACAGGGTTGGAAATTGTTGTCATGGCATGAATGAATGCCTCACTTTGCTGTAACGGAACCATGGCATCCTTCATCATATCCATACCGATGAATAAGATACCAAGACCGGCAAAGATCTCGCCGAAGGCATTGACCTTCTTGCCTTTGAGAAACGTGACCAGTACAACACCGAAGATAGCCACAAGCGGTGCGATCTTGGATGCATCCAGGGCAATCAGCTGTCCGGTGATCGTCGTACCGATATTGGCACCCATGATGATCCAGACTGCCTGATTCAATGTCATCAGCTGTGAATTCACAAAGCCGACAACCATAACGGTAGTGGCAGAAGAGCTCTGGATTACTGCTGTGATGGCCGCTCCCACGATAATGCCCAGAAAACGGTTGCTGGTCAGTCTTTCCAGAATGGTTTTCATACGATCTCCCGCAGCCCCCTCCAGACCGGAGCTCATCATATGCATACCATACAGGAACAGGGCAAGACCCCCGAATAATTTCAGAATACTATCAAATGTCATGAATACATAACCTCCTGTTCGAGTATTGTTACGAACATAGTTTTAGTATATCGGGAAACAGATATTCATACAATATAGGTTTTGTTAAGACTCTGTTAATAATTAACACAAAATATTTATAAATCTCATTTGAAACCGTTTTCCAATCGAAAATGTAATATAACGGTTAAGATTTGCAGTGAAATGACTGCATGAGTTGATGTCTTCGCTATCGCTGTAAACAGTAAGCAGGCTGTGATGGAAATACGGAAAATCAAAAAGCCTGCATCTATATCGAGGGAACAAATGTAGGTGCTGTATTGGTTCTTTCTAATTTGGGGTGTATGCAAAAGGGAGACTTCAGCTTCTATTGATACATACAATAGTGATGAAGTCTCCTGTTTTATATTACCCTACAATCGAGAAAGAACCGCTGTATTGCCTGCATGTGGAAAATGCGGTATCTGTGCACGATAAGAGCTGGTGTCTGTTTATGAAATATCGAAGGGATATTTGAATACGGCTGAAATTGAATTTAGGAAAGAACTGCAGCTGCAGTTGTGAAGTATGCGGTTTTCCTGTTCATAAGGATGGTGTTGTGATGCACATGCAAAGTAAATGCCAATAGCTTCCGAAAAAATAAAGCTACACACTGTTTTTTACCCAATGCTGACGCGTTCATCAGCTTTCCATACAAACAGTCTCTGTATACAGCGTTCCTGTTTTACTACCGTTGTAAGTTTTATTATGCAGCACATTCCTGAATCAGCGGCATATCCTTTAATTCCTCGTCATTCAAGGTAAAGCTGCAGCGGCGGCATTCTTCAATAATATTTATGATATGGTCGCTGACACGTTCGATATCTGTCATGATTTCCGAGTAGATAACACAATCTCTCGCATGTATCTGCTTATGAACCATGCGTTCGATCTGCCGGTTTCTGAATTCTGCCGTTAATTCATCAATACGGGCCTCTATGCGTTCTATTTTCAAAAGACTTTCATCCTGTGATTCCAAACGGTTGGTATACAACAGCTGGAAGCTTTTATCCAGCAGCTCCTCCAGCTGCTTCAGCTCCTCACGAATCACACCGACATCCTGCAGACGCTCCTTTTCATTTTTGGTGTATTGCAGAATATTGATTGCATGATCTCCTATGCGTTCGATATCTGCATAGCATTTAAACAGTGCATTGATTGTATTGGATGCAGTGGGATTCATAGGCAGGGTGGATACAGAGGTCATATAATCGGAAATCTGATAATTGATGGAATCGATCCGCTTTTCACGCTTTTCGATATCCTGTATGCTACATGCTTCTTGACAAACGCCGTGCAGTGCTTCGATCAAATTGGTCTGTGCCATTTTCAGCATCGCCAGCGCTTCCTTGCGCAGGGAGGAGATGGCAATCGGAACACTGCCAATATTATTGACATCAACAAAGGCAAGCGGCAGATTTGCTTCATCCCTTTGATACTCTTCTTTGCGTATCGGCATCAGCAGCTGTGCGAGATGAGCCAGACGGTTTCCAAACGGCAATAGAATCAGGGTTGTTACGATATTGAAAATCGTATGGGTATTGGCGATCTGTGCCGCCGGGTTTGCAGTGATTTCACACATCCAGTCCACAAACGGAAAGATATGGATAAAGCAGAAGAACAGCATGGTTCCGATAATATTAAAGGATAAGTGAATAATGGTTGTCCGCTTGGCATTTCGGTTCGCACTCAGGGATGCCAGCACGGCGGTAATGCAGGTACCGATATTCTGTCCGAAGATGATATAAATCGAGCTGGACAGTGGAATCAGTCCGCTCAAAGCCAGAGCCTGTAATATTCCAACGGATGCGGAGGAGCTTTGAATCAGTGCAGTAAAGCCGGCTCCCAGAGCAATCGCAAGCAGCGGATTGGAAATGGAGGTCATGGCATTCAGGAATACAGGAGAGTCCTGCAGCGGTGTCATGGAATTGGACATCATATCCATACCGATAAACAATATTCCAAGCCCTGCGAGAATGTCTCCAATGGAATTGATGCGCTTTCCTTTCAGGAAGGTCACCATGACAACACCGATGATGGCAACCAGCGGGGCAATGCGGGAGGCATCCAGGGCAATCAGCTGCCCGGTAATCGTCGTGCCGATATTGGCCCCCATAATAATCCAGACTGCCTGATTCAGCGTCATCAGTCCGCTGTTCACAAAGCCGACAACCATAACGGTTGTGGCAGAGGAGCTTTGGATAACGGCAGTGATGCCGGCTCCTACGGCAACACCGAGCAGGCGGTTGCTGGTCAGCTTTTCCAGAATGGCTTTCATGCGGTCCCCGGCAGCCGTTTCCAGACCGACACTCATCATATGCATTCCATATAGGAACAGTGCCAGACCTCCCAACAGAGATAATACATTTTGAATGGTCATACATCATCGCTTCCTTTCCTTATCAAGTCGGCTTTAGTATAAATAACGAAGGAAAAAGAAACAAGCAGGTTTTGTTAACATTTTGTTAAAACAGAGAAATACGCTTACGAAATCTTAACAAATTCCACCGTTTATGAATTTGCTGTTTCAAAAGTATAAATAAATTATTAACACAGACAAAGCGAATAAAAAAAAGCCGCCTGTCACTGACAGACGACGCAATGCTATTGCATGGAGATAAACATATCATCATAGGTTGGAAACGGGTAATTATCCGAGGATACCGCTTCCTCAATCGCATCAATCACTGCGCGCAGCTCCTCCATTTTCGGAACAATCACCTGATTGAGATACTGTGCCTTTTCCATATTATCCGGATACTGCTGACGCTCAATCATATGCTTCTTCAAATCATGATAGCGTTCATCAAAGGTGGCTAACAGATCACACAAATGCTTGATTTTCCGCTGATAATAGCTGTTCTCTGTACCAAGAGAATTCTGTGCATCTGTATAAAATTTGATTTCACGAACGAGAGCAGGGAGGATATCCTTTTTACTGATATCCAGCAGCGTCAGCACCTCCGCTTTGACGGATTTACGGTATTCCTCTGTCAGAATATCAACGCGGGCCTCCAGCTCCAGCCGGTCATATACCTTGTTTCGCTCAAACATTTCCACTGCCTTGTCATCCAGCATGGAATAGATGCTGTCCACATAATGCTTAATGTTCGGCAATCCGCGTTCCTGTGCCTCCTGAAGCCATTCCTCACTGTAGCCATCCTTGGAAAAGAGAATACGGGAATGCTTGCGCAGAATATCACGGCAGATGTCCAGAGACTTCTTGCGGATATCGTCAATGTATTTATACTGCTGCAAAGTGTCGGCGATACTGCGCAGTGAATCCGCAACAATGGAATTCAAGATAATGTTTGTCGTTGATGCACTGCGACTGCTTCCTACCATACGAAATTCAAATTTATTACCGGTAAAGGCGAAGGGAGAGGTGCGGTTTCGGTCACTGGTATCCTTTGGTACATACGACAGATTCGCAATCGCATATGGCTGTGTCTCCACATCCGGTTTGATTTCATGTTCACCGTTACGCAGCTTTTCCAGAATGATTTCCAGCTCATCACCCATACAGATGGAAACAACAGCAGGCGGTGCTTCATCAGCTCCCAGCCGGTAATCATTCCCATAGCAGCTTGCCGCCATACGAAGCAGCTCCGGATATGTATCCACAGCCTCGATGATTGCACAGACAAACAACAGGAAACGAATGTTTTCATGCGGGCGATCCCCCGGCTCCAGAAGATTCTGTCCATCATCGGTAACCAGTGACCAGTTGTTGTGCTTTCCGCTTCCGTTCACGCCTTGAAACGGTTTCTCGTGAAGCAGGCATGCCATACCGTGCTTATCTGCCTTTTTCTTCAACACATCCATGATGATCAGATTTTGATCCACCGCAACATTGGCATCGATAAACAGCGGTGCGATTTCAAACTGACAGGGAGCTACCTCGTTGTGCTCGGTCTTTGCATAGATTCCAAGCTTCCACAGCTCCTCATCCACCTCTGTCATGAAGGCCTGTACACGGGAAGGGATGCTTCCAAAGTAATGACCGCGAATATCCATGCTCTTTGGCGGCATGGAACCAAACAGCGTGCGTCCGGTATGCACCAGATCCTTACGCTCCAGATACATCCTTTTATCAATCAAAAAGTATTCCTGCTCCAGACCGACCATGGCATTGACATGCTTGATATCCTTATCTTTAAACAGATTGACAATGCGGGTGGCCTGCTTGCTGATCGCTTCCGCTGATTTTAAAAGAGGTGCCTTTTTATCCAGGGTTTCTCCGTTGTATGAAACAAAGATGGTAGGGATACAGAGAACGTTATCCCGCAGAAAGGCCGGGGAGGTACAATCCCAATACGTATACCCGCGTGCCTCAAAGGTTGCCCGTAAACCGCCGCTTGGAAAAGAGGAGGCATCCCCCTCGCCCTTGATCAGGGACTTCCCGCTGAATCTGGAAATCGGCTGATCGTGATCCCCAGGCTCGATAAAGCTGTCATGCTTTTCGGCAGTGGAGCCGGTCAGCGGCTGGAACCAGTGCGTAAAATGCGTCGCTCCCTTGTCCATTGCCCATGTCTTCATTGCATGCGCAATCGCATCTGCCGTCGGACGATCCAGCGCATCCTCCTTGCGGGTTGCGGTTTTCCATTTTTTATAAATCGGATGAGGGAGACATTCCTTCATCACACATTCACTAAAGAGATTGATTCCAAAATCATCAAAAGGGTGTTTTTCTGCCATGATAGATTCCTCCTATAGTGGAATTTTACTGCAAAATGAATTTTTTGTATATAAAAACATGAAAAATTTTAAAAATAAAATAGAAAATAGAAAAAATTTTGAGAAATGCGAATAAAAATTCTATTTTTGTCATAAACTGTGAAAAATTTCTGTATTGTGGGAAATGATGGGTTCATAGAAAAAAGAATGAAATAATTGGAAAAGTAGAGTATAATATAAATATCGGTAAAGAGGCTGTCAACGCTTTCTATTTCCTGCAGTTCGGCGGTTGAACGCATAAGGACAGCAGGATTTACATACAATGGGGCGAAGACTGCTTAAAAGGAGGAAAAAATATGAACTTAAAAGGAACAAAGACAGAAAAGAACTTGAATGAGGCATTTGCCGGAGAATCCATGGCAAGAAACAAGTATACGTATTATGCTTCCAAGGCGAAGAAAGACGGTTATGTTCAAATTTCCAATATTTTCGAACAGACAGCAAACAATGAAAAGGAGCATGCAAAATTGTGGTTTAAGCTGCTGCATGACGGTATGCCGGATACGGTTACCAATCTGAAGGATGCTGCTGCCGGTGAAAACTTCGAGTGGACAGACATGTATGCACGTATGGCAAAGGAAGCACGCGAGGAAGGCTTTGATGACATCGCTGATACGATGGAAGGTGTTCTGGCTATTGAGAAAACACATGAACAGCGCTATGTTGCTCTGCTGAACAATATTGAGGATGGTACTGTGTTTGAAAAAGCAGAGGAAACCCTGTGGGAATGTCTGAACTGCGGACACCTGCACACTGGAAAAACGGCTCCAGAGGTATGTCCGGTATGCAATCACCCGCGTTCTTACTTCGAGGTTCGCAAAGAGAATTACTAATTCATAGCATAGAAAAGGCTTTTTTCGATAGGAAAGGAGCCTTTTTTTTGCGTCATTAGAAAAAGTATTGGGAAAGTTTATATGTTTTTTAGAAAAGCGTATTGTAAAAAAATATAATATGTGTAGAATATATTTGATACATCTTTCAGCGGCCGCTGTCTGTTCTGTATAAATAAAAGGTGAAGACTGCATAGGATTATGTCAGTTTCCTGCGAACAAATAGAAAGAAAGTCTGGTTAAATTGATATGACAAATTTTATTCATTCGGTGCTGGGATTCAAAAAACTATCTCCTGCACAGAAGATTGCATCGAGCTTCCTGCTTGTGATTCTCAGCGGAACACTGCTGCTGATGCTGCCGATTTCCAATAAGAATTTTCAGTTTTTGAACTGGCTGGATGCTTTGTTTACGGCAACCAGTGCTACCTGTGTAACCGGATTAAGTGTATTTACGGTTGCTGATCAGCTTAACTGGTTTGGTCAGCTGATTCTGCTTCTGCTGATTCAGGTAGGCGGTCTTGGACTGATGACATTTATGGCGGTCTTTATTCTGATTGTGAAAAACCGTCTCTCTATGAATGAGAAAATCGCTATGAAGGAAATGCTGAATCAGGAAAGGGTCGTAAATATGCGGAAGTTTCTGCTGGACATCCTGTACTATACCTTGTTTTTTGAGGCTGTGGGTGCGATTCTGATATCGTTTCGCATGATACCGCGCTTCGGACTTGTGGATGGCAGCTTTAAAGCGGTATTTCTGGCTGTTTCAGCTTTCTGTAACGCCGGGTTCGATACGCTTGGATCGGTGAGTCTTCAGGAATATGTGCATGATCCGCTGATGTGTCTGACAATTATGGCGCTGATTGTACTGGGTGGTCTGGGTTTTGCTGTCTGGTTTGATATTCGGGATAAGGTGGGACCGCTGCTGCATCGTCGGATCACATTCAAGAAGTTCAGACATTCTCTGTCTCTGCATACCAAAATCGTATTGAGTGTCAGTCTGTTTCTGATTATCATACCCGGACTGCTGATTATGCTGGTGGAGTTCACAAATTCCAGAACGCTGGGAGATTTCAATATATTCGAGAAGCTGATGACTGCAATGTTTGAATCCATAGCACTTCGAACGGCAGGCTTTACAACGATTAACTATGCTGGCTTGAAGCCTGCAACCGATTTGCTGATGATGGTTGTCATGTTTATCGGTGGTTCTCCGGGAGGTACTGCCGGCGGTATCAAAACGACGACGATTGCGGTGCTTGTCATCTATATTATCTCCTCTTTGAAGGGGAGGGAGCACACCGTTGTTCTTCACAGGAAAATCGGAAGAGGAATCATCATTCGTGCGATGGGAATTTTCTTCATCAATCTGGTTGTGTTGTTTACCGGGATTTTCCTGTTGAATATCGTTGAGCAAAAGCCGTTTTTGAGTCTTTCCTTTGAAGCGGTGAGCGCAATGGCGACCGTAGGCTCCAGTCTTGGAATCACTACCTCTCTTGGTGTGGGAGGCAAGCTGATCATCATCTTCCTCATGTATGTCGGACGTATCGGTATTTCCACACTGATATTGTCATTGACACGTAATAAGCCAAATAGAAATTCAGCCAATAAGGTATCATTCCCAAATGGAAACATAATTGTGGGATAAGGAGATAGAAAAATGAAAAAGATTTCAAACAGACAGTATGTTGTACTCGGATTAGGGATTTTCGGTTCAACAGTAGCGAAGACATTGAGCAGCTATAATTGCGAGGTGATTGCTCTGGATAATGACGAAAAATGCGTAGATCGCATGGCGGATATTGTTACACAGAGTATGATGTGTGATATTACCGATATCAATCAGCTGCGCGAGGCGGGTGTACAGGATTGTGATATTGCGATTGTAAGTATGGGGAGCCACCTTGAGGAGAGTGTGATGGGCATTATCAATCTGAAGGAGCTGGGTGTTCCGTATATCGTGGCAAAGGCAAAAAACAAGCGCTATATGCAGATATTCACGGAGCTTGGAGCCAATAAGGTTGTGCGCCCGGAGAAGGAAATGGGCGAACAGGTTGCCAAGGGCGTATTAGGGAAAAATATTATCGATGTTGTGGATCTGGACAAGGAGTACAGTATCGTGGAAATACCTACGCCGCCGCAGTGGGTAGGAAAATCTCTGATTGAACTTGATCTGCGCCGAAGATTCGGTATCAATGTTGTGGGCATTCGTTCTTATTTGCAGGAGCATTTGAATGTGTGCCCGGATGCAGAGTATAAAATACAGAAGGAGGATCATCTGGTTGTGATTGCGGATTGCAAGACACTGGATCGATTCGACGTGCTGGATCAGCTGTAAGATGCGAAAACTGCATCTTTTTTTTGTGCATAATGGATACACATGTTTTCAGGTATGCTTTCATATACTGTTTTAATGGAGGATGCTTTTATTGTTAATAGAGGCAGGATGCTCAATGAGAAAAGTCAAAAGCAGGAAATACAAAAAACAGAAGCTGATTCTTCTGCTGGTCGCGATCGTTCTTGGATTTGGATGTGTTGTCCGTTCGTTTAATATGTATATGGAGCCGCAGCTTCAGGCGATTGCCAAGCAGCATACAGGGTTTGCAATCAATAATATTGTGAAGGAAGTGCTGGCGGATATTGAATATGATACCGATGCACTGTTTAAAATAAATCGCACAAAGAACGGGGATATAACCAGTATTGAATATGATTCGTATAAATTAAATCAGCTGTTGTATTCGGCATTGAATACGATTGATAAATCACTGCTGGCTGCACAGGATGGTAAAAAGGATCCTACGACGAAGGATGTCTTCTATGAGGATGGAGTTTTGTATGAAGTACCGGCAGGTTATCTGAGTCATATTTTCTTTTTATATGATAAGGGGCCGAAAATCAGAGTGCGTATGCGGATGCTGAATGATGTTACAGGAGAGATAAAAACGGAATCAAAGCCATATGGAATCAACAACACCATGATTAAAATATCACTTGTTGTTAAGGTGAATGCGCAGGTTATAACTTTTTTGAGTACGTCAGAGCTGGAGACGAAAACGGAGATACCGTTGGTTGTACAGATTGTGAATGGACAGGTGCCTGATTTTACTCCATATAGTAGTTCTTCTGGAAAGTGATGAGAAAGTATTACTGGAGTATTGTTTATTATTTGGTTTGTGAGCCTAAAGAGAGACTAGACTCTATCCGCATCATGCGACCCAATTGACAGAAACTATTTAGATCCACTAGCCTCAGGAGAGGCTAGACATCAAGCAGTTAAATTTGCAGCAGCAGATATAGGAATATTTAGATCCACTAGCCTCAGGAGAGGCTAGACGATTGCAACACCTTACATGCCTAGACCGTATGCTATTTAGATCCACTAGCCTCAGGAGAGGCTAGACAATAATTCATGTAGATATGATTCAATAGCATCGTTATTTAGATCCACTAGCCTCAGGAGAGGCTAGACTCGGCGAATTATACAAGATATGTGAGGAAGTATGATTTAGATCCACTAGCCTCAGGAGAGGCTAGACTTTACGATATCAGCAAAAATCAGTTTATTAAGCGATTTAGATCCACTAGCCTCAGGAGAGGCTAGACGCTGGGCTGTCCGCCCTGCTCAATATACTTAATTGCATTTAGATCCACTAGCCTCAGGAGAGGCTAGACTCTACGCGAAGCCGCTGCGTGAAGTTTAGTATATATTTAGATCCACTAGCCTCAGGAGAGGCTAGACTCATATATCCAATTACAAGTACAACAAGTATACCATTTAGATCCACTAGCCTCAGGAGAGGCTAGACTGCAAAACCGCTGATCTCACCGTTTTTAGTGATGTTATTTAGATCCACTAGCCTCAGGAGAGGCTAGACCTGCACCGATCATATTCGCACCACCAGATACTAAGATTTAGATCCACTAGCCTCAGGAGAGGCTAGACTTTTAACCATTCTGCAATCAAAAATCCAAGTTTATTTAGATCCACTAGCCTCAGGAGAGGCTAGACGTGAAATTCAGAGCATAATAATCTGTGAAATATATTTAGATCCACTAGCCTCAGGAGAGGCTAGACCGTGAAAAATCCCATGAAATCCCCTAAATGAAACAAATTTACACAAATATAAAACTTTGGTTAATGAAAATTGTGTTGAAATTGTTACATTTGTGTGAATTTGAACAAAATGATGCGCGAACCTCCCAGGGAATTCATGTGAGCTTATGGTTCGCGCTGGATTATTTAGCGGGATAACCATCTACTATTATTATAACAGAAAAAATTCCAAATACATAAAAAGGATACATTCCAGTATGAAATATATCCTCTTATTTGCTTATGCTTTCTGCATCATATCAATGTACTTACGAATGTTGGATGCATTACTGTATGTTTCACAGCTTCCATCTCTGCATACGACCAGCGTTGGTGCCTGCATAATTGAGAATTTTTTTGTTAATTCAGCCTGTTCCTCGGCATCCACTTTTTCATAGGATATTCCAGCGCTTTTCAGCCAGGTGTCAGCTATTTTACAATTTGGGCAGGTCTTCGTTGTGAACAGAAAAACACCTTCTTCATTTACAGCCTTGACGGTATCAGCTTCCTTCTCAACATGTGGAAGGGCATCCTTTCCTTTTAACACAGAATGTCCGATATCATAAACCTTACGTTCTTTGAATTCCTGACTCTTTCCTTCATTCCAATTCTGTACAGGTCGATAGTATCCCGTAATTCGGCTCCATACCTCAGTAGCACCACCACATTGCGGACATGTATAATGCTCCCCGTTAATATATCCGTGATTTCGACAGATGGAATAGGTGGGAGAAAGGGTGTAATAAGGCAGGCGGTAGTTCTCGGCAATTTTTCTTACCAGCGCTGCTGCTGCTTTCCAATCCGGAAGCTTTTCTCCCAAGAACGCATGGAACACAGTTCCGGAAGTATACAAGGTCTGTAGCTCATCCTGTACATCCAGTGCCTCAAAAATATCCTCTGTATAGCCAACAGGTAAGTGAGAGCTGTTCGTATAATATGGTGTATTTCCTTCTTCTGTAGCAGTGATGATATCCGGATAGCGTTCCTTGTCATGCTTTGCCAGACGATATGTTGTTGATTCCGCAGGCGTAGCCTCCAGATTATACAGATCCCCATATTCCTCCTGATAAATTACCAGACGCTCACGCATATGATTCAGAACCTCTTTTGTGAATTTCTGAGCTTCCTTTTGTGTCAGATCCATGCCAAGCCATTTGGCATTTAACGCGACTTCATTCATACCGATCAGCCCCAATGTGGAGAAGTGGTTCGCAAAGGTTCCAAGATACCGTTTGGTATATGGATATAAGCCTTCCTCTAGCAGCTTGGAAATGACCGTGCGCTTTACCTTTAAGGAGCGTGCAGCAATATCCATTAGATGATCGAGTCGCTTATAGAAATCCTCTTTATCTGTTGAAAGGTAAGCAATTCGCGGCATGTTGATCGTGACTACACCAACAGAGCCGGTGCTTTCGCCGCTGCCAAAGTATCCACCGCTTTTTTTACGCAGTTCTCGAAGATCCAGACGAAGACGGCAGCACATGCTTCGTACATCGCTTGGCTCCATATCGGAATTTACATAGTTTGAGAAATAAGGTGTCCCATACTTTGCAGTCATTTCAAACAGCAGCTTGTTGTTTTCTGTTTCCGACCAGTCAAAGTCACGGGTAATGGAATAGGTGGGAATCGGATACTGGAAACCACGTCCATTGGCATCTCCCTCAATCATGATTTCAATAAATGCCTTGTTCACCATATCCATTTCCTTTTTACAATCCTTATATTTAAAATTTACTTCCTTGCCTCCAATTATGCAATTCAGCTCCGCAAGATCGGCAGGAACCGTCCAATCCAAGGTGATATTGGAGAAGGGAGCCTGTGTACCCCAGCGACTTGGTGTATTGACACCATATATGAAGGACTCCACACATTTTTTAACCTGATCATAGTTCAGATTATCCGCTTTTACAAAAGGTGCCAGATACGTATCAAAGGAAGAGAAGGCCTGTGCACCTGCCCACTCATTCTGCATAATGCCGAGAAAGTTTACCATCTGATTGCAGAGTGTCGCAAGATGACTTGCCGGTTTGGAGGTGATTTTTCCTCCGACACCGCCCAGGCCTTCCTGAATCAGCTGCTTCAGACTCCAGCCGGCACAATAACCTGTCAGCATGCTCAAATCATGAATATGCATATCACCGGACTTATGAGCATTTCCGATTTCCTCATCATAGATTTCACTCAGCCAGTAATTGGCAGTGATTGCTCCGGAGTTATTCAAAATCAGTCCGCCTACGGAATAGGTGACCGTTGAATTTTCTTTTACGCGCCAGTCGGTGGCTTTCACATAGCTGTCGACAAGCTCCTTGTAATCCAGAATTGTGGATTTCATATTCCGGATTTTTTCCCGCTGCTTCCGATAGAGGATATAGCATTTTGCTACATCACCGTAACCGGATTGAATCAGGATGGACTCCACGCTGTCCTGAATATCCTCCACCTGAATGCGGTCATGTCTGATTTTTGGCTCAAAATCGGATGTGACACGCAAAGCGAGCATATCGATAATGCTTGGATGATACTGGCGTTCCACCGCATCAAATGCCTTTTGAATGGCATTGCTGATCTTGGCAATGTCAAACTCTGAAATCTTTCCATCTCTTTTAATAACCTGATACATATCGTTCTTCCTTTCCTTCTATATACCACGAAGCTCTGTATTTGGAACCTTCGCTTTCGCCAATTTCTGAAACTGCTGCAGGGTTTCTTCATCCCACGCATGCAATCCCTTCTGAATAACACGGTCGCTGTCTTCAAAATTTTGCAGATACCAGGCGGCTGCACCTTGGAGCCAGTCAGCCATATCCTGAATATCCTGAGCTGTATGAAGCTCCTTTACAATGGTTGTACGAAACTCATAAGCAACATGTCCTTCCTTCAGATAGGTGATGCTCTCCTGTATGCCGCTGAGATCAAGATTGCGGATGCCGGCAGTTTCACTGTATTTTTGCGGAGCATTTTTGATATCCATTGCCACATAATTAACAAGTCCCTCTTCAACAAGGTGCTTCAGCTGATCCGGACTGCTGCCGTTTGTATCCAGCTTGACTGCATAGCCCATGTCCTTGATTTTTTTCAGAAATCCTGCCAGCTCCGGATTTAGCAGAGGCTCCCCGCCGCTGATGCAGACACCATCCAAAATTCCTTTTCGCTTTTCCAGAAAGCTAAGCACATCCTCTTCCTGCAGCTCCGGCATGTTTTCCGGCAGAAAGACAAGGTCACTGTTCTGGCAGAAGGGGCATCGGAAATTGCAGCCGCCTGTGAAAATCGTGCTCGCCATTTTCTGCGGGTAATCCAGCAGAGTCAGCTTTTGAATACCGAACAGCTTGATGCCTGCTTCTTCCTGCTGCTCGTATCTGCGTGCGTTTTCACTCAGACGGCTGAGCGTTGCTTCAAACTGCTGCAGCTCCTGTGCACCGATATCCTTGGATAAAAGCTCCCACCACTGCTGACGAATCATATAGATATCACGGATGATGTCCTTTGTTTTATCAGTCGTATATAGCAATCGGATACGTTTATCCTGGGGACTGCTCTGTGTAGTCACATAACCAAGCTCCTCCAGACGGGAAATGCTTTTCGTGATGGTCCCTTTATCAAAACAGCCCTTTTGCGCAAGCTGCTGCATGTTCAGCCCCTCCTGCTCATAAATAAGAATCAGAAAGAGAATCTGTGCTGCATTGATATCGTGTCCGCTCAATTTCTTATCATAATATTTCTGACCGCAGCGGTACAGAATCGAGGTGTTTAAATACAAATAGTTGCTATTATCCATGTCTTCCCTCCAATGGTTGACCACTCAACTATAAGAATGATAGCATACAAAAGTTGAACATTCAACCTTTGTAAAGAATGTAACAAATGAAAAGCAAAGTCATTACAAATTTTTATAATTGTATAAATTGGATAAGTAATCTTTTATCAAAAATAAAAAAGGTTTTGCAAAAATTTTGATACGGGGTAGAGAGCAGCCTCGTTCTGTGCTAGGATAATAGGGAAGGTGAAATTCATGAGAATGCAGTTGTTTTTACTTTTGTGTCTGTTGCTTCTTATCCTTATGCAGCTGTTTTTCTGGCATATGATAAAGAAGCTGTATAAGAAAAAGCAGATCCGTTATGCTTTATTGATATTATCTCTGCTAGGCAGCGTTTTTCTGATTTATCGCTTTACACCGTTTTTTGCGATGTACAAGGATGCGATGCCGATGCGGGGGGCACTTGTTTTGGTACTGAACAGTGTATATGTAGCGCAGATGACAGGCTTTTGTCTACTTGCTTTGCTGCATAAGCTGTACTGCAGAAGGTATTCCAAGGAGTTTCATTCAAGGCTCTATGTGCTTGCTTCTGTTGTCATGCTTTTGTTTTCCGTATATGGAATCGGGTGTGCAGCCCGTGTAAAGGTGCGTCAGGAAATTGTTGAATTAAAGGGAATGAAACAGGAACAAAAACTTCTGTATATCACTGACCTGCATGCAGGTACAACGCTTTCTTCACCTTATAATACTATAAAGCGTCTGGCTGGGAAATGTGATATAGTGCTGCTTGGCGGAGATTTATTTGATGAATCAACTTCACAAAAGGATATGGAAGCTCTTTGTACAATGCTTTCCGATTTGCATAAAGATGTTTACTATGCAGGCGGGAATCATGAGCTGTTACAGAAGCGGCGCAGGGAATATGAGGCAATGCTGTGCTCTGCAGGTGTGCATATTTTGCAGGATGAATCTGCAGTGGTGAACGGTGTTAGAATAATCGGACGAAGGGATCGGGGAGAAGAAAGACGCTCCTGGTCTTCCCTTACGAAGGAATATCAGGGGAATGAGCCTGTGATTTTACTGGAGCATCGCCCGGAATCTGTAGAAGAGTCCTTGGATGCACAGTTGCTGCAGCTATCCGGACACACGCATAACGGTCAGATTTTCCCGAATACTGTGCTGACCAGAATCCCGTACCCAAGAGCATATGGCAACTATGATGTCGGCTATCGCATGCTGGTATCGTCAGGAGCAGGCACATGGGGCTTTCCGATGCGGGTCGCATCCCATAATGAAATTTTGTTCGTTACGATACGGCCAAAGTGATGCATGCAGGATACAAAAAAAGAGAATGCGATTTCAGTATTGTTCACTGGAATTTGATATTCTCTTTTTACTCGCTTGTGCATGGGATTGAAGAACACGTAATCAGTCTGTAGGCTTTCCGTTTTCAAGATTTGTCTCGATGGCACTTTTCGCACTGGACAACAGCTTCAGGATGATATCGGAAAGCATCTTTTTAGTCTGCTTGTCCGTGCGGTTTAATGCTTTCAAAATCAGAGCAGTGCTATGCATCCGGTTTTCATTCATTTCCTTAAAGGAGGCGGCATTGGTGTTGCTGAGTATCTGAAACACAGCATCCGTGAAGGCTTCTCTCTGGGAGCGGTCCAGCTCACTGATCCAGTGCTTGATGGTGCTGTCCAGAACGATGCTCTGGCGATCTAACGCATCCAGTCGTACGAAATCAGGACCAAGCACCTCCCAGGAATAGGGGTCATGCTGCCATAGGGAAATCTGTGTACTGGAAATCACAGTATAATGCTCCTCATGCTCCATCAGCATACCGACAACGCTGGATTGTGGAACAAAGGTTTCTATACGCTGTGCAATAGAGCGATAGCCTGCTGCTTGCAGCGTTTCTGCGGAAAAACCCGGGCCGTCGTGATTGTATACCCGCTGTATCCGATTCTGTATAGCGAAAGAACAAAATGCAGCTGCATAGACCGCAAGGTTTCCACCCTTGGAATGCCCGCATAGGATTATACGCCGGTCGGGATATGCAATTGCCATCGCCTCCAAATACTGTACCGCTTCCTTTTGGGAGGGAATGGTGTCCAGAAAGGTCATATTGAAATCCTCTTTCCATCCAACAAGTGTATTATCTGTTCCGCGATAGGTTATCAGCATGACATCATCCTCCAGCAGACAGGTGAGGGCAGAAAACTGTTTTTCCATAGAGGGATCCAGATGGTCGACATATCCACATAGTATTACATTCCCATATCGATTGCCTTCTGCCATTTTATGCAGCAGCTGCAGGTCTTCCTTTACGCGGAAGTGAATTTCCTCCGGATTTATCGCCCTTATAATTTCAGAAGCACGCTTGACATAGAGCATGTCCTGTTTGTCAAACACCGGCTGCAGTCGCAGATAGGATAGACAGCTGCATATGAGGGTATCCACTGCACAGCAGGGAACTTTTGAAAACGTTAAATCATTTCTCCATGTAAGATAATCAAACAGATTGCTCATACTATCATTCTCCTATGTTTTTTTCAGGTGTATCCATTACCACTTTGAAGGTGGTCTGCTCTGGAAGCAGGTGCTTATTGTTTTCATGAGGGAGGACCTGCATGTAAGATACCTCCATAAAACACTGTGTCGCTTTTTCCTTCATTCACATTTTCAGTCAGCATTATAAGGTGAAGGAGATTGTTCTTGCTGAATCGTCCACCGTTCCCTGAAAATAGTTCACATCGCACTTCCATAGTATTTATATAAAAAAAGTCCTTTTTCAAGGACTGTTTTTCTGAATGGTGGGAACGGTGGGACTTGAACCCACACGGGATTAACTCCCAACGGATTTTAAGTCCGTTGCGTCTGCCTATTTCGCCACGATCCCAACAAAAATGGAGGTTCCGATCGGATTTGAACCGATGATCACAGAGTTGCAGTCTATTGCCTTACCACTTGGCTACGGAACCATCTGACATATTCTTTTTGAAACATGTTGCTTTAATATTATACAATAATTTTTAGAAATTGCAATAGGCATTTTGCTCTTTTATAGCTTTTTTTGGAAGATTTGTCACTATTCACGGATCTGATAGCAGATAATAGCATAGATAAGGGCAAAAACGAAATTACGTAGGGCAGTAAACTCATACAGAAAGGAGCACACGCTATCATATCACTGATTGATTTGTTATACCTACATGAATCGTAACCTCCCATGTTTATGAAGAAACAGGAGATTAAAACAAGAATATCGAGATTGGCGCAAGCACTATAAAATATTGTAGAAAACAGCAAGCAGGGATTTTCACAGGCTTTTACTTTAGGTTCGTTGCAAAAGGGAGAATTCAAATTCAATTGATAAATTACGATAGGATTGCATTCTCCTTTAGTTAAAATTAACCACAATCGAGTAAGAACCTTTCCACAATATGGCTTTTTAACATACTCATAGAACACAGGCCAATCAAGCTGACGGAGCACAGCTGATAAAAGTAGCTGATTATAGTCCTATACATATGATTAAATAGACACCGCGCTTTTCTTTCTGTACATGTACCATAGAATCAAAATTCCAAAGGATGGGAATGAAAAAGAATCTGTCCAAATCTTTTTGTTCGTTTCAAAATGAGAAATACATTTTAGAATATGAACAAAATATGATTAAAAATTCAGTTGTATTTTTCTTATTTGCATAATATAATCTAAAATATGAACAAATAACTGGAGATGATACTATGAAATTGTTCACAGTGGGACCTGTTGAGATGTATCCTGAAACATTACAGGTCAGCGGTACACAGCTGCCATACTTTCGCAATGATGAATTCTCATCCATCATGAAGGAAAACGAACAGCAGCTGCTGACCTTATGCGGCTGTCGTAAAGGAAGAGCATTGTTTCTGTGCGGCAGCGGAAGTGCAGCAATGGAGGCGGTTGTTGCCTGCAGCTTTCGCAGACAGGACAAGGTACTGATACTTCGCGGAGGGAGCTTTGGCGAGCGCTTTGTGCAGCTGTGCAGAATTTACGGGATACCCTATGATGAGCTGTGTCTGCAGGAGCTGGAGGCATTGCGAAAGGAACACCTGGACGCTTTTTTTCAAAATGAATATTGTGCCCTGCTTGTCAATCTGCATGAAACAAGCACCGGACAGCTTTATGATATTCAGCTGCTTTCTGCATTTACGAAAGCAAAGAATATGTATCTGATTGTGGATGCCATCAGCAGCTTTATGGCTGATCCACTGGATATGGACCAAATGGGAATCGATGTCCTGATTCTTTCCTCTCAGAAAGCACTGGCATTGTCCTGTGGATTGTCCATGGTGGTTTTGCAGGAATCCTTCTATCGCGATATGGTCGAGCCCAAAGATGATATCTGCCTGTATTTGAGCTTAAAGGAGCATGCACGCAATATGGAGAGGGGACAGACTCCCAACACACCGGCAGTGGGTATCCTTATGGAGCTTCATGAGCGATTGCAGCACTTACAGGGGGATGGCTTTGTCCTTGAACAGCAGCGGATCGCAACGCGTGCTGCCTACTTTCGAAGCAGAGTTCAAAAGCTGGGAATACAGCTTCCACACTTTCCTCTCAGCAACGCCCTGACTCCACTGCTGTTTGACGGTGATGCGCAGAAGGTTTATCAGTTTCTGAAAAAGAACTATGCCATCACACTGACCCCGAGCGGAGGAGCAATGAGGGAGCGTATGCTGCGTGTGGGGCATCTGGGAAATCTGAAGCTGTGTGATTATGATGCCCTGTGCGACGGGCTGAGGGAGTATGGAAAATGAAAGCAATTCTAATGGCAGCCGGTATGGGTACCCGCATCGCCACGAAAACAAATGAACCGAAGTGTTTGCTGGATATCGGCAACGGGCCTCTGATTCGTCATACGGTCGAGCTGCTGCTGAACAATCATATGGAGGTATGCATCTGTCTGGGCTTTAAAGGATATCTGATCAGGGAAGCACTCCGTGATTATCCAATCACGTTTTATGAAAATCCGTTTTATAGGGTTACCAACAGCATCGCATCCCTCTGGTTTTCCAGAGAACAGCTGGATGAAACACAGGATCTTCTGCTTGCGAATGCGGATGTTTTCTGGCAGCAGGATATTCTTGACCTTCTGCTTGCGGATCAGCGTGGAATCGTTTTACTGGCAGACAGCTCCCGCAGATTAAGCGGTGATTACTTTTTCCATTGTGTAAACGGATATCTGAAGGATTTCGGAAAAGATATGCCGGAAGAAAAGCGGACCAGTGAATATGTCGGCATTGCCAGAATACAGAAGCAGGAGATCGCCTGCTTTCGCAAACAGCTGGAGCTGCTCGTCCATGAAGGTGATTATCAGCTTTGGTGGGAGAATACACTGTATTCTATGATACCGCAGAAGCAGATTCCGGTACAGGATATCGCAGGGCACTACTGGTCGGAAATCGATGTTCTGCAGGATTATGAAAATATACTGGACTATGTGCACCGGCATCCACAGTGTCTGTAACCTGCGCAGCCAATGCGGAGGTAAGCACATAAAAATAAAATTAGACTTATCACAGCCAGGCATGAGGTCTGGTCTTGATAAGTCTTTTTTGTGCCGTATACCGGCAGCCTGATTTGAATATCGTGTACATACTGGAAAGGCTTCTTTCAACGGCATGCTTATTTCTTTCGCACATGAAGCTGATTATCCATAGGAATCGAGGCATCCTCCATATCCATATAATTCATATATGCGTAGGTGATGCTCAGCTTTTTTCCATGCAGCCTGCGATAGTATCGGATATAATCCATCGCGGACAGATCACTGGTAATATAATTCTTATAATGAAACAGCATCGACATTTCCAGCTTATCGCTTGCCTTATGCATGAAATCCACCAGCTCGCCACTTGTTTTCAATCCGGTATCCGGCAGTGTCAGCCCGACATCCCTGCTGAAGTTTTTCATATGCAGATAGATGCTGTGATCATAATCGACATGCAGAAAATTACCGACACTCTCTGTGATACACTCCCGGTTTGTCTCCATTTTTACATTGGACAGCGGTGCAGCATAGCCTTGTGCACAGGCGATCGGTACGAGCAGATCCGCAGGCAGAAAGCCGATTTGCAGACTGTCATCCTCTTTGATGCGTACATCGATCAGCCACGCCAGATCATCACTCATCAAGAGAAGCCGTTCTTCCTTTTCCGCAGCGTGTACGCCGCCCAGCTGCAGCAGCATGCAGATAACCAGCAGAATCGGCAGTTTATGCTTCATGAAACTCCTCCTTTCCTTTTTCTAGTATACGTCAGGGGAAAAAGGGTTATACAAAACTTGCAATATGTTCAAATAGCATTGGAATTGTTGCAAAATTGTAATAGTGAAATGCGAAAATAAGATTGAAATGTTTTCTTAATGTGATAAAATGGGTACTACATGAACAAAGATAGGGTTGAGGTGTATGAAAAAGCTGATTCTTGCCATGATTGTAATCACCATGGCTTTACTCGTAAGCATATCCAACGAACAGCATACGATTATCGTCTACTCCTCCATGGAACAATTCCGTGGAGAGGAGCTGCAGAAGCAGCTGAATGAAAAATTTCCGGATTTGCATGTGATGGTCATGTATGTATCCACTGCCAAGGCTGCGGCAAAAATATCTGTGGAGCAGGAACAAAGCGATGCGGATATCGTCGTTGGTTTGGAAACCTCCTACATGGAGAAAATTAAGGATCAGCTGGCGGATATCAGGGGAAAGAGCCGTCTGCAGTATTTGAACGGTCTGGCACCCGAGGATCATGGCAACGCGTATGTGACCTGGGAACGGCAGGCAGGAGCCTTTATCATCAATACGGATGTCTTGAAAAAGCATAAGCTCAGTGAACCGAAAACCTATGAGGATCTGCTGGATCGCAAATACTATAATCTGATTGCCATGCCTGATCCGAAATCCAGTGGCACCGGCTATTTCTTCTTCAAAAATCTGGTGAACACCATGGGAGAAGAAAAAGCACTGGCTTATATTGACAAGCTGGAATTCAATGTCAAGCAGTTTACGGAATCCGGCAGCGGACCAATCAAGCTGCTCATTCAGGGTGAGGTCGGCATTGGGCTGGGACTGACCTTTCAGGCGGTCAATCAGATTAACACCGGCTCTCCCTTTAAAATTATCTATCCAAAGGAAGGCTCCCCCTATTCTCTGACGGGCACCGGTCTGATGAAGCGTCATGCGGATGATCCCGATGTACAAAGGGTGTTTGATTTCATCATCAACGATTTTCTGCTATATGATAAGGAGCATTTCTCACCGGAGGTTATCCTGCAAAATCAGAAGAATACGATACAAAATTATCCGACACACATCCCATATGCCGATATGAGCGGTATTGAGGACATACATGAAAAAGAAAGGCTGCTGGACTTATGGAAGTATTAGAAAAAGAGAAGCTGATCGTTCGCGATCTGTATAAAAATTTTGATGGCAAGGATGTATTGAAAACGATATCCTTCACTGTGCATGAAGGGGAATTTCTGAGTGTGCTGGGACCCAGCGGCTGCGGCAAGACAACCCTTCTGCGAATCCTGATCGGACTGGAACAGCAAACCAAAGGGCAAATCCTGATGGACGGGGAGGATATTTCCCACCTCAAGCCGAGTGAGCGAAATATGGGAATCATATTCCAAAACTATGCACTGTTTCCCAACATGACCGTATTGGAAAATGTGGAATATGCATTGAAGCTGCGCCCTGGAAAAAAAGCGGAAAGTCGAAAAATCGCCTTGCAGACACTGGATGCGATTGGGATGAGCGATCAGACTGAAAAACGCCCCTCCCAGTTATCCGGCGGACAGCAGCAGCGTGTGGCAATCGCAAGAACACTGGCGCTGAATCCGAAAATCATATTGCTGGATGAACCAATCAGCGCATTGGATGTGAGCATGCGCGAGGTCATGAAAAAGGAGCTGAAGGACATTCAGAGACGCTTTCATTCCACCATGATCTTTATTACCCATGAGCAGGAGGAGGCATTCTATCTGTCCGATCGCATCATGGTCATGAGTGAGGGAAATATCGAGCAGATCGACACACCGCAAACTATCTACCACCATCCGGCCAACCGGTATATTCAGAGCTTTGTCAATGCACATCTGGACGGTAAGCTGGAAAGTCTGTGTAAATGTACAGGGAAACAGGTCTATGAGCAATAAACGCTATCAGGCCTCCCGTGTCCTTGTGGCCCTGTTTCTGTTTTTCTTTGTCATCTGTCCGCTGATCACCCTGCTGATACATATCGATATGAAAGATATTCAAAAGGTACTCACATCCCCGCAGTTTCAGCCAATGGTGATCAATTCCTTATGCACCACCATTCTGGCAACCCTGTTATCCGTATCGCTGGCCTTTGTCCTCGCCTGGTTTATGAACCGTTCCCATATCCGGCATCGCTCCGTTTTCACAATGCTGTTCACCCTGCCGATGCTCATTCCTTCCATATCACATGGGATGGGGCTGGTTCTGCTGTTCGGAGATAACGGCATCATATCCAATCTGCTGCACATGAGGTTTTTCCTATACGGCTATGTCGGTATTATTTTAGGCTCCATTCTGTATTCCTTTCCGGTTGCCTTTCTAATGCTGAACGATACCTTTCAATATGAGGACTACACGACCTATGAGGCTGCCAGCGTGCTTGGCTTATCCAAGCGCCAGCAGTTCTTCACCATTACGCTGCCCAATATCAAGGGCCCGCTGATCAGCGTTATATTTTCTGTCTTCACGATGATATTCACCGACTACGGTGTACCGCTTGTCGTCGGTGGGAAATCCATCACTCTTCCGGTATATATGTATCGTGAGGTCATCGGACTGCTTGATTTTTCGAAGGGAGCCATCATCGGAATCCTGCTGCTGATTCCTGCAGTTATCGCCTTTGTGCTTGATTTAAAAAATGAAAACAAGAGCAGCAGCTCCACGGTTACGCGCTCCTATCAGATTGCGCCGAATGCGAAGCGTGACCGCATCGCCTATATCGTATGCATTGCCACGGTTGTTTTTCTCTCTTTGCCGCTGATCACCTTTGCCGTGCTTTCCTTTGTCCGTCATTATCCAACCGATCTTTCCCTGACACTGGACAATATTACGCAGGCGATGGATCTGGGAGTACGCATGTATTTGAAAAATTCATTGGCGATTGCAATGCTGACCTCTATGATCGGCGTCTGTCTGACCTATTTAACAGCCTTTATGACAGCCCGTAATGCATCACAGCTATCCAGTCGTGTTTTGCATCTGGTGTCCATGATATCCCTAGCCATACCCGGCGTCGTTCTCGGTCTGAGCTATGTGCTCTTTTACAAGGGAAGCTTTCTGTATGGCGGCATTGCAATTCTGGTGCTCGTCAACATCACGCATTTCTTTGCCAATCCTTATCTGATGGCATACAATTCGCTCCAGCAGTTTCACAGCAATCTGGAGGATATCTCCACAGCGATGGGCATTTCCCGTTTCCGTATGCTGAAGGATGTCTACATTCCCTGCACAAAGGGAACCATTGTAGAGATGTTCAGCTATCTGTTCGTCAATTCCATGGTGACGATATCCGCAGTATCCTTTCTGGCCAATTTTCGCAACATGCCGCTTTCGCTTCTGATACCGCAATTTGATTCGCAGTCACTGATCGAGGCAACCGCCTTTATCTCTGTTGTGATTTTACTTGTCAATCTGATTGTGAAGCTGCTTGTATATGTGGTGAAAAGAAAGCTGATCAAGGATCATGAGGCTTAGCGGGAGGCTTTCTCCTGTGTATTTCGAGTATTTGCAAAACCGCTGTACTCTGCTATAATGATAAAAGCGCTGTAAAGAGGAGATAAGTATATGAACCTTACATTAAATCAGTTTGAAACCCTTGTGTATATCGAACGCCATCAAAACGACAAATGCACCCAGAGAAGACTGGCAAAAAAGCTGGATCTTTCTCTCGGTGTCATCAATAAAACCCTGACGGAGCTGCAGGACAGCGAGGTGATCAAAACCAGAGGCAGCTCTATGTACGATGTTACCCTCAAGGGCTACGAGGTACTGGAGCCCTATCGCGTGAAGAAGGCGATCTTTCTTGCGGCCGGCTTTGGATCCCGCATGGTTCCGATCACCTTAAATACACCCAAGCCACTTGTTCTGGTACATGGAAAGCGCATCATAGAAACCCTGCTGGATGCTGTCGTGGCTGCAGGGATCGAGGATATCACAATCGTGCGCGGCTATCTGGGAGAGCAGTTTGACGTACTCCTGCACAAATATCCGAAAATCAAATTCATAGAGAATCCGCTGTTTAACGAAACCAATAATATTTCCAGTGCCTATCTGATTAAGGATATGATGTGCAATGCCTATGTGCTGGAAAGCGATCTGTTGCTGTACAATCCGGAAATTATTCGCAAATATGAATATACGACGAATTACTGCGGTATTAAAATGGACGTTACCGATGACTGGTGCTTCTATACCCGAAAGGGCTATATTAGCAGACTTGCCGTAGGTGGCAAGGACTGTCATCAGATGGTGGGAATCTCCTTCTGGAATAAGGAAGATGGAGAGAAAATGGCGAAGGATATCGAAGAGGTGTTTAAAATGCCGGGCGGTAAGGAAAAGTATTGGGATGAGGTGGCATTGCGTGAAAAGCTGTCCAATCACAAGGTCATTGTAAAGCCTGTCCGTCAGGAGGATATCGTGGAAATCGACACGTTCAAGGAATTGAAGCAGATCGATCCCATCTATAATGTTTAACAAGGAATTTCACCAGGTAAAAAGCTTTCATTACGGAAAGAGATGCAGGAGGCTATTTCATGCATCTGGAATAAGATGGAGCCACAATCGTCTTATGCGTAAAAAGCCTTACCGAGGAACTTCCTTTTTCTCTGTTTCGGATAGAACAAGGAATATCCTGTGCATGGGCGCTGTAAAGCTGGACAGGATATAAAAGAGGAAAGGCTGTGTGCAAATGAATCCAAAAATCTATGAATTTGATGCCGTGCTGCAAAAGGTTGATGGTATCGATGGTGCCTATATCGAGTTTCCGTGGGATGTAAAAGAAGAATTTCAAAAGGGGAGGGTCTACGTACATGCGACATTTGACAATGTGGCGTATGATGGCTCCCTTGTCCGCATGAAGACTGTCCGCCATATTTTAGGTGTGCGCAAGGATATCCGCGCTAAAATAGGGAAGCAGCCGGGAGACAGCATTCATGTTACCATACAGGAAAGAAGCCGCTGAGGAAGCAGATTCCAAAGCGGCTTTTATACGTATTCATCTACCGGGGCATAGCGTATCCGCTGCTGTGCTGTGGGGATACCTCCGTATACAGTGTGCCATTGTCCGTTTTCCAACACCTCATATTGGGCAAAGGCACAGGGAAGCCCGTTCGCATGCAGAAAATCAGCACTGTCCATGAGCTGGAAATGAAGATGGGGGAACATGGAATTGCCACTGTGTCCGATGCTGCCGATAAAATCTCCTGCTTTGACATACTGTCCAACAGCCACCGCAATCGAATTCGGCTGCAGGTGACAGAAGGCGGCATAAATCGTATCTGTATACTGGATTATTACGGCATTTCCGCTGATTTCACATATTTCTTGGTTCTGCCTGCGACGACTGTTTTTAAAAGCCATCAGGGCATCAGAGAAAAACCAGGCGCGTTTTCTTTCTCTGCAGCCATCCATCACATATACAACCCTTCCATCACATGGGGCATACACAGGCAATCCATAGCAATAGCACGAAGATAATGTGACACCGAATAACAGATACGAAAGGACATGGGAGCGATAGCAGGGATGTCCTCTTTTTTTCCAGTTCAGCTGCAGAAAGTCATAGGCGTATCTGGTACCCAGCGCATTTGTGCCATGACTGGGGATGCGGCTTCCCGGTGTATTGGGCGTATTCCATTCGCCAATTAACGGAAAACGCATAAGAATCGGCTTATTCATTGCAGGCATGGGGAGCTTCGGCTGCACCGTCCTTATACATAAGTCTGCGCAGACCCTCGAAAAATACATGTAAATCCTCTTCGACGGAAGAAAAGCTGAGCTCTTCCTTTTGCATTGTTCTGATTTTATCCAGCATCAGATCACCAAACCCTATACAGGAGCAATAGAGAATCTGCATACATGCGGCTTCCTCCAGCTGCGATATAAACAGACTGTGATCATATTGTTCAAACAAATCGGTACAGTCCTTCTTCCTGCACTTTTTCAGCCTTTGTTGCAGGTCTTCATCAAATATCCGGATATCCATGCCCGCATACATTTTAAAAAAATCGAATACCCATGGATATGCATACAGCAGGCGCAGCTGTAACCGATATGCACCATGAAGCCGTTTGATTACATCCGGCTCTGTACAATCCAGCTGTCTGTAATACTCCTTATTGAGCAGATCGAAGAAGTATTCGTAAACGAAGAGAAACAGCTGCTGTTTATTACCAACATAGTGAAACATAAGCGGCTTGGAAAGTCCGGCTTCCTTTGCGATTCTGTTTGTAGAAGCCTGCTCATAGCCGTACTCTGCGAATTCTCTCAATGCAGCGTTCAACAGTGCTGCTTTTCGCTGTTCCTGAAGCTGTGGCGTTATTGCGGACATATATATCCTCCTTATCTGTTTTTACCTGATAGGTCAATAACAGTATACCATCGTTTATCTAATAGGTCAATACATGCTGCTTTATCCTACTAAATACGTGTTGCTTTATATAATTAAAATCACTATAAAAAAAAACGTTTCAACACGGGTTCTTTCTCACTTTAGGGTGTATGCAAAAGGAAGACTTTCTTCTATTGATAACTACAATAGTATGGAAGTCTCCCTGTTTTAAGTTTGCCTACCATCGAGTAGAACCTCGACACGAAATACTGTGGAAAAGCTTCTGTCACCTTGCTTTTAAAAAAATATAAACGATATCATGCTTCATCGAAATAAAACAGGTCTTCAAATTTCTGCTCGAGGGCAATACACAGGATGAGAGCAAGCTTGGCGGTCGGATTGAACTGTCCTGTCTCAATGGAGCTGATGGTGTTGCGCGAAACACCGACAAGCTCTGCCAGCTGTGTCTGGGATAGGTGCATAGCGGTACGGGCCTGCTTCAGCCGGTTTCGTAGAATCAGTTCTTCCTTCAGCATAACAGCTTCCACAGAAACAGAACGAGGAACATGAGAAACAGTGCAGTATAAAAAATGGAAAGAAATAGCTCATGCCGTTTTTTCATGAGACGGTATTTCATAAGGAACAGTGTGCTTAGTATGCCGAAATAGATTAGCCAGCTTTCCATACTGACCTGTCCGGTTACAGCGACCTCCATGACTGCGACAAAGCAGCATAGCAGCATGCCGACCTGTGCTGCGATTCTGCTTGCTTTTTCAAGACTTTGCAGCTCTATAATATCCATGCCTTTGTTTTCATTTCTGCTCCTTGCGAGGATCTCTTCTTTATTCATAGGGTATTCCGCCTTTCTTGCCAAGTACACTTGGTAACTTAAGTATATCATACCAAGTGTACTTGTCAATATGAATGACAAGTTTTCTTGGTATTTTTTATCTTCATTGTTTTTCTGCAATAATTCTGCTAGAATGCAGATAGAGAATTCATGTTGTTTTTACGATAAGGAATATACATGAATAAGGAGGCACCTATGAACTATTACGATCAGCATGTCCATTCCAGTTTTTCCTTTGATTCACAAACAGAGCTGTCTGACTATCTGAAGCATGCGGATGGTTGCTTTGTGACTACCGAGCACGTGGATTTGGAAAATTCCGCCAACCATTTCATGGATAGCTGGATGGACTATGACCGCTATTCTTTATATCTTGAGAATTTGCAGAAAAATACAGACATCCGACTTCTGAAAGGTGTGGAAATCGGCTGGCTCAGAAAACATCATGGACGGCTTATGGCCTGGCTGCAATGCAAGCAATTTGATATTATCCTGCTCAGTATACATCAGAACGGAATCTTTGATTATATGGATGAGGAAGCTAAAAAGCATGATATCATCTATATTCTGCGTTCTTATTTCCAGCAGATGCTCGATGCGCTGCGCAGTGGTATTCCAGCCAATGTTCTCAGTCATTTTGATTATGTCAGTCGCATACAGGATGTTGATACCAATACATTTCTCACCATTGCACATCCGTATATGGAGAAAATATTTCCGGAAATGATTAAGCGTGGCATTGCCCTGGAGCTGAATACCCGCAGTATGTTTCAGTATGGACAGCTGCCTTTATATGAAATCGTGGTGGACTGGTATATACAGATGGGAGGAAGGATGTTTACCATGAGCTCGGACGCGCACAAAGCGCAAGCCTATGCCTACCATTTTGATGAGGGAAAGGAATTTCTGCGGCGGCATGATATTTCAAAGCTGACAGTCTTTCAGGAAGGAAAGCCGATTGAAATTGCGTGGGAATAAGACCGTTATGATATGGAAGGTAACACATGCGTTCTTATATCATAAGGGATGTATCTTTGTGTAGTGTTCACGCATGCAGCAAATCATGAATACGTATTGATTGACTTTTTGGGTAGGGAAGCATGCGATTCTCATCCTATCAGGATGATAGTACGAATGCGGTATAGTAGGAAATGATGAAAACAGGCGATTTCATGCGGTTAAAAGAATCAGCATGAGAAATCTGTGTTAGCTAAAGAATCCCGTAGTTGTTTGGGTCAAACATAAGCAGGGTATAAGGAGAGCGGCAAAAATCAGTATGGTGCCGGCTCTTTTTTTAAACATATCCGATTCCTTGTTATTGCATTCTGGAGAGACGCAGAGTACTCATGTATAGCAAAAATGTAAACGACAGTTTCTAGGATAACTGGAAAAGACATGATATGATAGATCTATCAGGGAGGCGAGTTCATGTTTCATTTAAAAATGATAGAGTATAGGAAAAAGAATATGATGACACAAGAAGAATTAGCTGATAGATTAGGTGTCTCCAGACAAACGATTACAAAATGGGAGAAGGGAACGATTCTGCCGAGTTTGGAATATCTGATTGATTTGTCTCGGTTATTTGGAGTAACGATTGATCATTTGGTTAAGGATGATGATTGTATATGTGAAAGTTCACATCAGGTTCACACAACAGCCCTCGCGAAATTTTTAGTAACTGCCAAGCAATCAACCTATGCGGCGCAGAAAAATAAAACAGAAGGGACAAGACAAGGCTCCCATGACTATATGTTTTCCAGAAATCCATATACATACCGAGATTCATTCTTTGGCGCTTCCTGTTTTTCCGGTCAGGAGCTGGTTTACAGGGATGCTCAGGCCTGCTGGAGTATGAATTATTACGGAACAGTTTTACATGAAGCCTTTCATGGTGATTTTTTGAAAGAGGCACTTATGCTTGTCGATACGCAAAGACCCTATAGGGGACCTGCTATGTACAGAAAAGGAGAATATACCTATATTTCAGAAGTAGAAGGAGACATCTGTTTATTTCAAGGTCATGAAAGCATATTTTATCAGACGCAGAAAATATATGAGGGCTGTTTTCACGGCGGAGTGATTCGATAGGGAAAGGCGTGATAAGCTGATTTTATTAAATAATCTGATCCGGTATGATCTGTATCAAAATCAGTGACTGTACGCAGTTGGAAACGGAGGCAATTATGCAGAATAAATATCAGCAGAAATACACAGAGATATTTCAACAAATCGGGGACCACGCCAAACTGGTACTTGCGACTTCTCTTAACAACAAGGTTTCCGCTAGAACAATGAGTTTCGTCATTCTGGAGGGAAGCCTTTACTTTCAAACGGATAAAGGGATGCGTAAATATAAGGATATAAAGGGAAATCCAAATGTTGCATTATGCTTCTCCAATATTCAGCTTGAAGGAATTTGTGAGGAAATCGGACGACCTATCGAGCATGAGGACTTTTGCAGACTGTTTCAACAACACTTTCCATCGTCCTTTGAAGCCTATAGCCAGCTTCCAAATGAAAGGTTATTTGTAGTGAGGCCAACGTTCATTCAAAGATGGAGCTATATCAATGAATCGCCAATGATAGAAAGACTCTATCTTCATGAAAAGCAGTATCATGAAGAAGCCTATCTGAACGATGATTGAACGTATATGATTTGTAATAGTTACTGGGATATGAGCATACGGATATCATCTGTATGTCTGCCATAAGCCCTGCGGATAAAAAACCGCAGACTGTGGATTACGTTACTGTGATGTAATCTGTTTTCTACTGTTTTTTGTATATGTTCATATAGAGCCTGATGCAGAGGTTTATATAAGAGAACTGCCATAGCCGCCAAATGCATGACCTGATTGTGAGAAAGTGCAGTTTCAATGGCTCGTATTAAAACTGCAGCTCCGTAATAGAGCTTGTCTGGAATGCCTGATTACATTGACTATACCAGTGTAATTTCGATCCACTAGCGCTGAAATATGCAATTAGTGCTTTCTTCATCCTAACTCCTCCTTTATGATTGATATAAAGATTCATACGCCTTTACTATACAACTTAAAGTTCACTATAAGTCAAGTGTAAAATATAAAAACCTAGGTATGCTTGAAAAGCATGCAGATAGACTGCATGCCACTGTAAAGAAGTTGATAAGCGTTTGTAGCGATAGGATGAAGGTATTTTTACTATAAGAAAGAAATATGATACCCTATCTTTTCATGAATGTAGAAGTACGGACAGCTATGCTTTGAAGGTAAGTGATGCATATCCATGTACTGCTTTTTCATCATACTTGCTCCATGGCAGTATGTTTGCAGAGAAACTGTGTTGTACAAACAATCAAGAGTTAGAGGTTACGCTAGATCTCCTGCATTTTTCACTATGCTTCAGCACCATGCCTTCCTTCATGGAATTTGCTTCTACTTTCGGCGTTGTTTGAAGAACAGCATGCTATTCCCCAATCCAGGATTTGATTTGTCCCAGGCTGTGATAGCCGCTGACACTTCCCTGTATGGAGCCATTCTGCATATATACCAGTGTTGGAATGCTCATAACCTGAAAATGCCGGCCAGCTGAGGCTCTTCATCAATGTTGATTTTCACGATTTTTGTATGTTCCGCCTCTTCGCTGATCTGTTCGATGACCGGCTTCAGCATCTGACAGGGACCGCACCAGTCTGCATAGAAATCAATGAGGACAGGCTCTGTGCTGTCCAGTATTTCCTCTTCATAATTCCCGCTTGTTACATGTATTGTCATAATCATGACCTCCTTGCTTTATCTTACGCATAAAGCATACTACCGGCGAACAAAAACTTCAGTGACTTTATCACATTCCTGAAATATACAGCCTGTCCTACAGCTCCTGTACTAGGATAAGCGTGTAATCATACAAGGAGGGAAAAACAGTTTTTGAGGAGGCAGGTTTTTTATGCAGTGACTTTTTCCGGCAGTGAAGGAAAAACGGCAGGGCGTATTGAATCACACCGCCCATCGTTCTATAATGGAGAAAGATACAAAAGGGTTCAGGTATGCATGCTTATACCAAGATTGTGAAGGCTTGCTTCCGAATGCATCTGTATACCTGAAAGGAGAGGAGATTTTATCATGGCATTTTATACGATTCTATTCAGTCCCTGCGGCGGAACAAGGCGCATTGCTGAAATACTGGAGCGTGAATGGAAGGAAGAACAACGTATCTGTATCGACCTTTGTGATCTACAGGTAACAAAAAGTCTTCCTTATTTTAAAGAGGATGATACCTGCATCATAGCTATGCCTTCCTATGGAGGAAGAGCACCACAAACAGCATTGCAGCGACTGCGTGTCATACAGGGAAATCATGCTTCTGCTATTCTGGTATGCAGCTATGGCAATCGTGCCTATGAGGATACTCTGCTGGAGATGAAGGAACGTGCACAGGAAAGCGGCTTTGTGTGCCGTGCCGCGATCGCGGCTGTTGCCGAGCATTCCATCATGCATCAGTATGGAGCCGGACGTCCCGATGCACAGGATACACAGGAGCTTAATGTATTTGCCCATCAGATACGGGAGCATTTGGAAAAGGATGCGGCATGTGAGCTGCAAGTAACGGGAAACCATCCGTATAAGCCCTATAACGGAGTTCCGTTGAAGCCTTCTGCAAATCAATCGTGTATGCAATGTGGGCAGTGCGCCGCACAATGCCCTGTACAGGCGATCCCGATAAAGCATCCGGAAAAAACAGACACAGACCGTTGTATATCCTGTATGCGCTGCGTCGCTGTTTGTCCTGTACATGCCCGCAGCTTGAATAAGCTGTTGCTGGCGGTTTCTGTTAGAAAGCTGCATAAGGCCTGTGTGACAAGAAAGAGTAACGATTTGTTTCTGTGACAAAGTCACGGTAAAACGGCAGCTTCTTCTGTATACTGAATACAGGCAGAAGGAGGAGCTGTTTTGAAAAAAGCTTTTGTAGAAGAAAAAGAGTGTGTTGCCTGTGGAACCTGTCTTGTCACATGTCCCCGTCAGGCGATACACATTGCGCATGGCTGTTACGCAGTCATTGATTCTGTGCGCTGTGTAGGCTGCGGTCTTTGCAGTAAGGCCTGTCCTGCAAGCGTTATTGAGGTGCATTCATGAAAAAGAAATGGTCAGATTATTTTTGGATTGCATCCCTGCTGTATTTGTTTCTCGGTTTGTTTCATATTCTGTTTGCCTGGCTGGGACTCATTTGTTTTCTGGTACCGCTGCTGCTGGCTGTTGGAAAAGGAGAAAAGAGCTACTGTAATCATTACTGCGGCCGGGGACAGCTTATGCAGCGTCTGGGAAATCGGTTTTCTGCACAGCGAGCCTGTCCTGGATGGCTGAGAAGCAGGTGGTTTCGCTATGGTTTTCTGCTGTTCTTTTTATCAATGTTTGCCAGTATGCTGTATATGAGCTATGCTGTTCTGCAGGGAAAGCCGCTATCCGCTTCCATCACACTTTTATGGACTGTGCGGATTCCATGGTTTGTAAAGTCCGGTGCACCGGACTGGATACTGCAGTTTGCATACGGCTTTTACAGTCTGATGCTGACAAGCACGATGCTGGGCATCCTCACCATGCTGGTGTATAAACCCCGGACATGGTGTGTATACTGTCCAATGGGTACCATGACACAGATGGTATGCAGAGTAAAAAAAAGGAAATTCTGATGAAAGTATGCTATGATAACGGTAAAGATAGGAGTGAGTTTATGAAAAAAGCATTTCAGGTTGAAGGTATGATGTGCCAGCACTGTGAACAGCGTGTAAATAAGGCACTGCAAGGCATGGAAGGCGTTAGCGCCTGTTCGGCAAGTGCAAAAGACGGTATTGTCAATGTGGAGTATGATGCGCAGCGGATCAATGATGCCGCTATTATACAGGCAATCACAGACACCGGATATGATGTAAAAGGGTAAGGAGTGCAGCCTGCAGCTGTTGTCTGAATGGCTGCTGACTGCGTGTTCCTCCATATGATTTAGAAGACAGCGTCTTGTTTCAAAGACGTTTTTTTGTGCGTCCGCGTTTTGAAATTCACAGTAGCGGTGGAGACACTGTCGCTTTCAATACTGTATCAAAACGACGCTCATGGTTCCTTGCGTTTTTCGAATAGATGTTATAGCAGGTACCTCCCCATTTCATTACAGGATGCAGCATTTCTTCTATTGGAACACAATATTAAGATTGCAGCCTTTTTCAGGATGTTGAACCCTTTGTTTTATGGCAGGGCGTGTACGGTATATATGCGGTAGAGGGAGCAGAAGCAGGATACATAGGCTTATCCTTATAGTGTTTCTAGGGCATGGATATATCGGACGCTTGGAAGCCTTACTTGCAGCTGTTGCGAATTACAGGCATCCTTATGTCTGTATGATCTGTATGAATGGAGAAGAAAATCCAAATGCAATGGGTGAATATAGAAGCGCGGATACCTGACTTCAGAAGCAAGCTGGCGCAGACAGATGTTGAACAGTCATAATCATCATCAGAACAGAAAAAAACTGTGCTGGCATTTGATGGTTTTCTGTTAGCTGAAATTTCATCATTTTGCGATGCACAGTCCTTTTGTGAGAGTGTATTTGTTATGGTCTATAGATGAGAAGAACCGCAGGAATGTCCATGTCCCTCATGGCTTCCGCAGGTATGTCCCTCACCGTGGTGAGAACACTGGATATTCGGATTGTATTGCAGATTGCCGTTCAGAAAGGAGGTAACCTGTGCATCTGCATCACCACATGCGCCACCATACAGCTCGATACCGGCTTCCGCAAGTGCATTCTTCGCACCGCCTCCGATACCGCCGCAGATCAGTGTATCCACCTGATTTGCTTTCAGCAGGGTGACCAGCGCACTGTGGCCGTTACCATTGGTGTCCAGGAGTCTGGTTGCTGTGACTTCCTGATTTGTAACCTCATAAAGCTTAAACATCTGTGTGTGTCCAAAGTGCTGGAACACCTGTCCGTTATCATACGTAACTGCAATTTTCATACTATCATCTCCTGTTGGTTTCTGCGCAAGGTTCAGCTGATAATTGCCGCCGGCTATCACCATTGCACTGCCTTCCATGAGAAAGCGGGAAAGCTTGCGTCTTGCCTCATTATACAGGGATTGCACGCTGCCTCTGCTGGTCTGCATCTGCTTTGCACATTCCTCCTGATTCCATCCCAGATAATCAATCAGACGAATGGTCTCATATTCCTCTACACTCATTTGGATATGACTTGCGGGAATCGGCTCATCTGTATGGATGAAAGCAGTATAGCTCGGTATGGAGGACACGCATTTTTTCTTGCAAGGTCGTGGCATTTTATCAGCTCCTTCTATGTTATCATACGTCAATTATTTGCATATGTCAATAATAATACTGAAAATTAGCTCTGTTGTTATTTTGTATAAATAGCTGTAGCGTATCGGCAGATGCAGCTGTCAATAAGCATTGCTGTTATTCGCACAGCATTTCTATGCATTTTTGGAAGCAGCTGTCAATGCTGCTTCTGAAATTAGTGCTGCCGATTTTGACATATACGGGATTCTGTATATGGAAGCGTAAGGAAGGCAGCGTTAAAATGAAGACAGGATAGGAGGAATGCCAAATGAAAAAGGGTTGGAAATGTATCTGTACCATTGGTGGAGTTGCTGCTCTATGTGCCGGGGCTTCCTTTGTGAAGGATTATCGCAATATGAAAAGGATGGAAAAGCGCCTGGATTCTCTGCCTCTGCATAAGCTGAAGGAAAAGCTTTCCGATACTCAGGAGGATAAAGAGAAAACCGTCCTGACAATACCGAAGGATATGCCAATGCTTGAGCGCTTGCGTGTGTGCAGACACGTACTGCATGGGAATGTCGGGAATCGGGATGCATGTAAATGATGAAGCGATTCAGAGATTTTGCACGTGTATTCAGTGAGAACAGTGAGAACTGGAACCGCAAGCTGAAATCGGTTAGGCTGCTTGGTGCTGTTGTAAGTCTTTGTATGCTGGTTTGCGCAGTTTTGTGTATGCATTCCGCAGTACCGATGCACCAGGCATTAAAGACAGCTGCCGCACTTGTGATAATTGCACTGGGAATGTATCAGCTGGTGGATTATTACTATATGCCGGTTCTTTTACGGGATGGGGGAACGCTGATTGGTGCTGTTCTGAATACGGTGATCGGTATGCTTCTGCTGTTCTCACCGGTGGAAATCACAGTATCAGTTTTTGCCTATATGTTTGGATTTCTATTGATGATTTTTGGTGTGAATAAAATCACCTTTGCCAATAAGCTGCATTTTTTTGGTATCTTTGATTACAGCTGGGTGATAGCAAGCGGAGTTTTGAATATACTTGCTGCTGCTGTTTTTCTGATAATCCCGCTCATATCCATTGTGATGCTGAATACGGCACTTGCAGGCTACTTGGCTATGGGTGGAATCACATTGCTTGTGGAAGTGGTTACCATGAAAAATATGAAGATAGAGGATGCTCAGGAATGAATGGGGACAGCCGCATATAAAGCAGGACTGCATGCTTTAGGTCCTATTAACACAGATGCAGATACGGATAAAATCAGATTAGTAAATGATTCGCAGTGACTTCCACTTGCTGAAAATTAAACAAGGGATTTAACAGGCGAAAAAGGAAAGGAATCAAGTACATCGTAAAAAATGAGCTTGATTCCTTTTGTTTATCGTATAGGCGGCAATGTGGATAGCTTTGCATATACTGTGTGCTAGGCAGCGTATCATTTCCCACCTTTTCTTAATATTGATAAAGGCATCATGTCGGATGCAGAGGGGGGAGTCAAGATCACAGCTTTAAAATCTTTCCAATCTGCATGATGCAGTAGCACTGCTTCAACGGACATTTGTGATTTCGTCAACTTATTGTTATCAGACAATGCGGACTTCCACAGATGAATCTATTTAATGCTTTTTCAAATGCTTATATGCAGTTTTGTCATTTGTTCCAGTACAATCAAAATAAAGCCTTGTAAATAGAGTGAATTTCATCTCTTGAAAGAGGTATTGCACTATTGGAAAGCAGGCGCTGCTGGGATTCGATTACACTGTCTGTGAATCTTTTGATTTCACTTTCCTTCATACCGTATTCATGCAGCGGCTTTCGTGCAAGAAGCGTGGAAAACAGTGTTTCCATACAGGTAAAGGCATCCTCCATGGAACAGGAAAGAGCTTCTGAAAACAGTTTCTTTATATCATATACACTATATTTTTCCCGTGCTTCATATGTTTGGAATACAGCTGTGAAAAACTGATAGTTGGCTTCCCCGTGTGTTACATGGTAGATTCCCGATAACGGATAGCTGAGGGCATGTACTGCACCTGTACCGGTATTGCCAAATGCGATGCCCGCAAAGTTGCTGGCCTGCATGAAATCCCCTAACAGTCGCATGCGTGTATCTTCACCCTCTTTTGCAATAACTTGAAATCCATGTAGCAGCAGGCGAATAGCCTCCGCACTGAACATGCGGGTATAGGCATTGGATTTAGGGGATACAAAGGATTCACTCGCATGAATCAAAGCGTCAATGCCGCTTGTTACAAAATAGAAGAACGGCAGCTTGGACAGCAGCTCTGGAATCAGAACTGCCTGATCCGGATACAGTGCATCGACGGCCAGTCCCAGCTTGGTATGCAGTGATGTAAGCTCACAGATGGAAATCCGACTGACCTCAGAGCCAGAGCCGCAGGTTGTCGGTATGGCGATCAGCTCCCTGCTTTTTTCCGGTGTACATCTGTGCAGAAACATATCCTCAGCACTGGCAGTTCCTTCCAATACAAACAGCTTGGCACAGTCAATCACACTGCCGCCGCCGATTGCAATAATACGCTCAGGCTGTTTTTCCCGCATATCTTTCAGCATCGCATCCAGCATGCGATCATCGGGTTCTCCCTGACCATAATCACTGTGAAAGGCGATAGAAGCCCTACCGGTGGAATCGCGAAAGAATGCTTCGTAAATACTGCGGCTTGCTAAAATGTAATCCTTCTTTTGAAAGGTGAAATCCCTCAGAAACTCCTGTACCGTTTCATATTGCAGAATCTTTGTTTTTTGTTGAAATACGTCCATAATCTTCTCCTTTTTTCTCTTGCTATTATTGTAACAGCTTCTTAAAAAAAAGCATTGAAAACTTCACTTAATTTTCAAGGCACCATCATGAAATATCCGTTCACCTTTGCTAAACTATGACCGAGGTGATATCTATGAAGCAGGTTATACAGAGATTTGAAAAAAAATATTTGCTGGATGCAGATCAGTGCCGCAGCTTTGTAATGCGCATCCAACCATATATTACAGAGGACATTTATCCGGCAAGCACCATATACAATCTTTATCTGGATACGGAGCAGTTTGATCTTATCCACCGTTCCATTGAAAAGCCGCCCTTTAAGGAGAAGCTGCGCATCCGCAGCTATACACCGGTATGCAGTGAAGAGGAACCCATATATCTGGAAATCAAACGCAAATATGCACAGATAGTCTGCAAGCGCAGAATGCAGCTGAGCTATGGTGAATGCCGCAGGTTTCTGAACAATCCCTATCTGAGTGCTAGTCAGATTGAAAAGGAACTATCCTATACGCTGTACCATTATCAGGTGCAGCCTAGAATCTTTCTGGCATATGATCGTATTTCCTATGTCGGAAAACAGGAACAGCAGCTGCGCATCACGATGGACAGCCATATTCGAAGCAGGTTTGACCATCTGTCCTTAAACGATCACGAAAGCAATGAAGAGTTGTTTCACAGAGATATGATTCTGCTGGAAATCAAGGCTGAAAGGAGTTATCCGCTGTGGCTGAGCAGCGTACTTTCGGATATGCGACTGTACCCAACATCCTTTTCCAAGGTGGGACAGGTATTTTATAAAAAAGAAAAAGGAGAACTGTTATGTTTACAAGCATCTTAAATCTGGAACAGGGTCTGACGATCCTGGACGGCGTGGTGTGCTGCATGAGTGCACTTGGTCTGGGACTGATCATTGCATGGTTTTATCGAAGGCTTGGGTACTGCTCTCACAGCTTTACTGTCACACTGGCACTGCTGCCCGCTCTTGTGCAGTTTGTCATCATGATGGTCAATGGTAATCTGGGAACCGGAATTGCCGTTGTCGGGGCCTTCAGTCTTGTACGGTTTCGCTCACTTCCGGGCAGCAGTAAGGAGATACTGTTCATCTTTTTCTCCATGGCAATCGGACTGGCAATCGGCATGGGCTATGTCAGCTTTGCGGCATTTATGACGATTGTTGTCAGTATGAGTGCATGGCTGCTGTTTACTCTTTTGCAGCCGAACAATCTGCAGCTGTATAAGGAACTGAAAATCGTGATCCCCGAGGATCTGGATTATACAGAGGTATTTGACGATATCCTGCAAAGCTACTGTAAAAGTGCTGAGCTTGTCCGCGTAAAAACGATACAGCTTGGCGCCATGCTGGAAATGACCTATCATGTGGAGTTGAAGGAAGTAAAACAGGAAAAGCATATGATGGATGACATTCGCTGCCGCAATGGCAATCTGAATGTAATTGTAGCAAAAAGGCAGGCGATGCAGAATGAATTATAAAAAAGCCGCATGGATGTCCGCCTTTCTGGCCGGAGCACTTGTATTGGCAGGCTGTCAAAGTGATTCGGATACTGAGGACACCACATCTGCCGTTAACATAAATACTTCTGCGGTGAAACAAAGCAGCACTCTTTCTCTGGAGGCAGAGGACTACGATACGGAAATCAATGATGCACAAAAAATTTCACTGGATGAGCAAAGCGGTGATGTGAAGATAAAAAAGGCCGGCACGTATCAGCTGAGCGGCACACTGAAGAACGGTTCTGTTGTCGTGGATGCCAAGGCTGCCGTTGTTCGCATCGTATTGGATAATGCTCATATCAGGAGCAAAAACAGTGCACCGGTATATGTGAAGCAGGCGGATAAGGTCATCATCACACTGCCTAAGGGCACTGCCAGCTCCCTGAAGGATACAGCCTCCTATACTGTGGATGAAAAAGAAGAGCCAAGTGCGGCATTGTTTTCCAAGGATGATTTAACGATCAACGGCAGCGGTACACTGAACATCACAGCTTCTTATAAAAACGGTATCCAGTGCAAGGATACGCTGAAGCTGGTAGATACAAATTTGAACATCACGGCAGAGAACGATGGAATCAAGGTCAGGGACGCTTTACTTATTTACAAAGGCAGCTACACGGTAAAGGCACAGGGTGACGGCATTGTGACAACCAATGAAAAGGAACAGGGAAATCTGAGCATTGATCAGGGAACCTTTGCTATTGAAGCACAGCAGGACGGTTTACAGAGTGCAGGAGATCTTACGATTTACGACGGGGTCTTTACGGTTACCAGCGGCGGGGGAAGCGTTAATAGGGTTGACACCGGCTCCGCATTACAGCCTTGGGGAGAATTTGATGATCATGATGAAGCAGTCCAAAAGAGCAAGAAGGGAATCAAGGCCGCTAAGAATATGGTACTGTATAAGGGAAGCTATACCATCAGCTCTCATGATGATGCCCTGCATGCCAATGGAAGTATGGATATCAAAGGCGGTACCTATACCCTGTCAAGTGATGATGACGGTGTGCATGCGGATGATACGCTGACGATTCACAATGGCACAATACAGGTCAAACAGTCCTATGAAGGAATGGAGGCGAATACCATTCAAATCAAGGGTGGAGCACTTCAGATTAAAGCGAGTGATGACGGCATCAATGCGGCTGGTGATTTGGGGAATCCATTGCTTACCATAGACGGAGGAACCATTTATGTAGACGCTGATGGAGATGGTGTGGACAGCAATCAGGATATTGTGATGAATGATGGTACCCTGATTGTCATGGGGCCTGAAAGCGGCGGCAACGGGGCACTGGATTATGATGGCAGCTTTGCGATGAACGGGGGAACGCTGGTTGCAGTGGGAAGCAGTGATATGGCGATGGCTCCTTCGACCTCCAGTACGCAGCCCTCTCTTATGATTCGTACAGACAGTACACAACCTGCGGAAACAATTTTGTATGTGCAGGATGAAGATGGCGAAACCATACTGGGTGTGTCTTCGGTGAAGGCATGGCAGAATGTGGTCATCAGTACGGGTACATTGAAGAAAGGGAGTACCTATGATATCTATGTAGGCGGCAGTGCCTCCTCCGTGAAAAATGGTGTCTTTACAAACGCAAAGGGCGGTACGTTGCTGGCATCCATGACGCTGAATGATGTGGTGTCCACGTATGGAAACGCAGGTATGCTGCAGGGGCCACAGGGAGGCGGTAGGCATCCATAAACTACAAGAGATGAACGCATTATTGTTAAGTACAAATAGTTAATCCTTTGTATAGCTTATAAGTCTGTAAATAACAGCGCTGAGCTGTTCTGAAGAGAGCTTGTATTCGTTTACTATGGAAAAAGAGCTGCTCAAACAGAGATTCATCTGATTAGGATATAAGTATAACAAAACAGGAAGAAGTATCGTTTCTAAGAATGTTAGGAACGATACTTCTTCTTTTATGTTACAGTCCTTGTTAGCGAAGAAGAATCAAAAAGGAATACAGTCACCTTTTTTCATGTGCTACCTGTCTGTAAAAGACAAGATTTACCAGTTTTGATAAAAAATGAGATTTCCTTTCATCAGATGGACAAATTTCAGTTGTATATGCCGGAAAATGACTTTATAATAAGAATGTAACAAAAAAAGGGAATTTATACTCTTCATAAAAATATAATATACATAAACTTAGTAGAAGGGAGGAAGCTGAATATGAAAAAACACGGATCCATTAAACAGGCGATTGTTCTTGCAGCACTCAGTCTTCTGTTTTTTGCCTGCATTGCAGGATTTTATATCGATCGCATTCGGAACAGTCTGATTACAGATCTGAAGCATAATGTTCAGGAAATCTCCGCTTCTACTACAACCGCGATTGAAATACGGATTCATGATCATATGTCAACCTTGGAGAACATATCCTATATGCTGCAGAATGAGCATACCACCGATACGGAAAAGCTGCTTCAGGCACTGATGAGTGCCAGTGCAAACAGTGAATTTATGCGTTACGGCATTACCGATGAAAAGGGAAACTGTCTGACAACGGACGGAATGCTGTTTTATGTGGGGGACCGGGAATATTTCAAAGAAGCCCTGAAGGGGAAATCCTCCTTCTCCAATACCCTGCATGATAAAATCGGGGGGTATGATCTCAATGTGTTTGCCACACCGGTTCGCGCAGAGGATGGCAGTATCCGCAATGTATTGTTTGCGGCAAGCAGGACAAAGGATGTGGCAGATAAGCTGCTGATGGAAATTTATGACGGCAAGGGCTTCAGCTCCATCTGGGATGAGGAAGGAAATATCGTCCTTAATTCGAACAGTGAAACCGCCAGCAGGGCCGTACACAATCTCAAGCAGCTGAGCTTTTACGATGATTTCGGTACGGAGAAGCTGAAAAAACAGGAAAGCGGTATTGTAAAATTCAAGTCGATGAACAATGAAGACCGCTATCTCGCCTATGAACCGCTGGGCTATAACAACTGGTATGTGTTTTCCGTTGTTCCGGTAAGCGTTGTGACCAGTCAGATCAATAATGTCATTGTCATAGCGGCGGCTACCTGGTTTCTGGTAGCTCTGGTTCTCAGCGGCATCATATGCTATCTGTATATGTCACGAGTGCGCAATGAGAAGAAAATTGACAAGGTGGTATTCTATGACGATCTGACTTCCCATTATAATTACAATAAATTTCGCATGGACGTTCAGATGCTGCTGGATAAAGGGCAGGCCGACAGCTATGCACTGATTGAGTTCGACGTCAGTGACTTCAAGCTGTTAAATGAATTGTATGGCTATCAGGGCGGTGATCAGCTGCTGATTACCACCATGCGGCTGTGTGAGGAAAACTGCAGTGCGGATGAGCGTTGTGCACGGATTTCCGCAGACCGTTTTATCGTCTTGTGGAAAATGCGTGATACGGATAGCATTGCGAGTCGTTATGCTGCTTTGATGGAAGCGGTTCAGGAGGATATGCGAAAGCAGCGGGAACAGTTTAAGGCTGATTTTTATGCCGGTGTATATCTGCTCCAGAATACGGATCGTGAGTTCTCTCCATGTCATGACCGCTGTATGCATGCAAAGATGCTTGGCAAGGCAGAAAAGAAACAGCGCTGTACCTTCTTCAGTGAAAAGATGTACGATACGATGCTGTATCAGAAGCGGCTGGAGGGGCAGATGGAGCAGGCATTGCAGCATAAGGAATTTAAGGTCTTTCTGCAGCCGAAGGTTACACTGCGTGATGATATTGTCCACAGTGCGGAGGCACTGGTGCGCTGGGATTCTCCGATATTCGGCATGATTCCGCCAATGGCCTTTATCCCGCTGTTTGAAAAAAACGGATTTCTGGAACAGCTGGACATGTATATGATGGATGAAGTCTGTCAGCTCTTAAAGAAGTGGGAGCAAACGTATCCCTCGCTGCGTATTTCCATCAATGTTTCCAGAATGTATATCTTCCGCCCCGGCTTTGCCCGGCGTGTACTCGAAATTGTTGAGCGCAACGGCGTTTCCACAAAGCAGCTGGAAATAGAAATAACGGAAAGTGTGATTTTTGACCGCAGCATGGAGCTGTTCGCCATTATTCAGGAGCTGCGTTCCTATGGGTTCCGTATTTCCATGGATGATTTTGGAAGCGGCTATTCCTCATTGAATATGCTGAAGGATATTCCCATCGATACCATCAAGCTGGATCAGGTGTTCTTTCAGACAAACCACGGCAATACGCAGCGTGCCAGAGATATTGTCGGCGGCGTTTTGAGTCTTGCGAAGACGCTTGGTATTCACAGTGTGGCAGAAGGAATTGAAGAGGCGGATGAGGTTGTGTTCCTAAAGGAGCATGGCTGTGATGAAATTCAGGGCTATTATTATTCCAAGCCACTGTGTGTGGAGGATTTCGAGGCCTATATATGCAGGCAGAATGCAGATAGATGATGTGTTACAGCAGGATTGTGAAAAAGGTTCAAGGCTGTCCGTGAATGGATTGCTTTGAACCTTTTTATGGTATTGCATTTTTTTAAATACCATATCACTGCGAATTGTAAATATCTGATAATACGGGGTCTATTGCAGGTCATTCACCTGCCTAATCCACGCCGCTGCACTGGCATCACTCGGCATACGCCAGTCACCGCGCGGGGAAAGACAGATGGAACCTACCTTAACGCCGTCCGGCATTGCGTTTCGCTTGAATTGCTGTGTAAAGAAGCGACGGTAGAATATCCGCATGGTATCAAGGATAACCTTACGTTCTTCCTGTGGAAAGGCGAGCACTGCAAGCTTTAGTATCTTGGCAGGGGCATAGTGATTTCTCAGCATGTGGTAGAGGAAAAAGTCGTGATATGCATAGGATCCGATGGCATCCTCCGTTATCTGTGCGATTTCATCATCTGCCTTCGGTGGCAGAAGCTCCGGCGAAACCGGTGTCGCACAAATATCATCCAATACATCAGCGATATCTGTTTTCTCTGTTTTTCGCATTTCCTGCGCATATGTTTTTACGAGATGGCGTACCAGTGTTTTGGGAATGGATGCATTGACACCATACATGGACATATGATCTCCGTTATAGGTACACCATCCCAGAGCAAGCTCGCTCAGATCACCGGTACCCAAGACAATGCCGTTGTATGTATTGGCTAAATCCATCAGAATCTGCGTTCTCTCTCTTGCCTGTGTGTTCTCATAGGTGATGTCCAGTTGTTTCGGGTCATGCCCGATATCGTGGAAATGCTGCTCGCATGCATCATGTATGGAAATTTCTTTCACACTTGTATGCAGGGCAGCCATCAGCTTATGGGAATTGCCGCGTGTTCGCCTTGTGGTGCCAAATCCCGGCATGGTTACTGCAAGGATACCCTTGCTGTTGAGACCGAGCCTTTCAAACGCCATATGTGCTACGAGCAGCGCTAGCGTGGAATCCAGACCTCCGGATATACCGATAATCAGCTGTGTACAATTAATTTTCTTCAATCGCTGTGCAAGTCCGGCAGCCTGCATATGCAAAATCTGCATACAGCGTTTGCTGCGCTGTGCTTCCTCTCCTGGTACAAACGGATAAGGAGAGATGTCACGCATCAGCTGCAACGGCTGCGTAATCGGGGCAGTTCGTATCGTAACCTCTGTATAGGTGCAGCTGTCCTGAATCTGCATCGCTGTATGAAATTTCAGCCGCTCACTGCGGCATTTTTCCAGGTCGATTTCCCCATAGAGAATGTGTTCCTCTTCCAGTATTTCGGATTCTGAAATGATGGTGCCGTTATCTGCGATGATGTCATGTCCGCTGAATACCAGATCGCTTGTACTTTCACTGACACCTGCCGAGGTATAGACATAGCCGCACATGTTTTTGGCGCTGTGTGTTGTGATTATCGCCTTGCGATATTCGCTTTTGCCGACTGTTTCATTACTGGCAGACAGATTGACGATTACATTGGCTCCATGCCCGGCATGTCTGGTAGATGGGGGAATAGGCACCCAGAGGTCCTCGCACACCTCGGCGGCAATTACAGCGCCGCTTGTTTCATCATGAATCAAAAGATTCGGTGTGAAGGGTACAGACTTTCCAAACAGACTGATCGTATCCAGCATGCGCTGCTCACTGTCTGAAAACCACCGCTTCTCATAAAATTCATTATAATTCGGGACATAGGTTTTGGGAACGATGCCGAGAATATCATGCTTATATAGAAACGCTGCACAGTTAAACAGATGATTCCCCTGTCGAAGGGGAAGACCGACTGCAAGGATGGCTTCACTTTCATTCTCATCCCGCAGTGCTTTCAAGGCTGCCAGACAATCATCCAGCAACAGATTTTGATACAGCAGATCCTGACAGGTGTAAGCACACAGCGACAATTCAGGAAACACCGCAAGCCGTATATCGGGGCGCAGGGTATGCAGCAGTCTCTGCATGGTCTTTCGATTGGTCTCCACATCCGCAATCTGAACAGCAGGCGTAATACACGCAACATGAAAGTATCCGTAATTTTCCATAATATCTGACCTCACTTTCCTGTTTAGTATAAGCAAAAAGTAAGCAAAATACAATAAATTCATATATGGAAGGTGAATGCATACCTTGTAATGCAGTACAAAAAGCGATACAATGGAAACAGGAAAGGATTGTGAAACTATGCTTGTCCACTCGGACAAAAGAAAAAAGCGTACATCCAAACAATATATACAGCCGGGCCCGTTTCAATAGAGAAGGGTATTTCTTTATGGAAAAGTGAGGCTGAATATACTATGAATAAAGAAAAAATGAATTATGAACAGCGTCTTCTGCATGTGACGGTCGCTGCGGGAATTCTGTTTTCCGTAATCGAGGTCATGATGGCAATCTATACAAATTCACAGGCGGTGCTGATGGACAGTATCTATGACGGTGCGGAGGCTGTTGTCCTTGCGCTGATGGTCTTTCTTGTACCGCTGCTGTACCGCCCGTATTCGGAGCGCAAGCCATATGGCTACTCCCAGCTGGAGTCCTTCTTTTTGTTGATGAAGGGAGGTTTTCTGGCAGCTGTAACTATTGGATTGATCGTTGGTAATGTACAGATGATCGTTAATGGCGGAAATCATGTGAATCAGGGAATGATTGGCTGGTTTGAGCTGTTTCTGGCAGTGCTGTCCGCTGTCATACTCATCGCCTTACTGGTGATGAATCGCCGTGTCGATTCTCCTTTGATAAAAGCGGAGCTGCTGGGCTGGAAAATTGATGTGTGCAGCAGCATCGGTGTTGCCGCTGCGTTTCTGTGTGCCGGCCTGTTGGCCGATACCTCGCTTGCGTGGCTGTCTCCCTATGTGGATCAGATTATCGCCATCGTCATTGCGATGATCATGCTGCCGCAGCCATGGCGTATGATGAAGGATGCATTTCGCAGTCTGATTCTGTTTGCGCCTGAGGAGGATGTAACACAGCGGATTCGAAGGCTGGCGGATCATGAATTCGAACGGTATTCCTATGAACCAACCTTTTATAATATCATACAGACCGGACGAAAGCTTTGGGTGGAAATATACATCCGCAACGATACCAATATGATCAATGTGACGCAGCTTGCGGCTATACAGAAGCAGCTGAGCAGCTCCCTGCAGGATATTTATGATGATGTCTATGTGGAAATCACACCGGATATCAAAGAAGCGGCAGGCTGATTCTCAGGTATATGTAATTTGAAAAACGGCTTACAGCATCCTCGCAGAAAGGTCAAGTGCAGGACAGCCTGAAAGTCCATCGCTTTAGCTTATTCTAAAGGTGAACAGTATACTATCGTCAGAAAAGGAAGCCCCTGTACGCGAAGGACTTCCTTTTTCAAAAGACATCCTGTAGCGAATTGGGTTCTTTCTCGATTGCAGGTAAACGTAAAATAGGGAGACTTCCAACTATTGCAGTTATCAATACAAGTTGAAGTCTCCCCTTTTGCAAACACCCTAAAGTAAGAAAGAACCTCGAATTGCTGTACAGGATGTCTGTTTTATTTTTTTATGTGTTTATTCTTTGGTCAGTAAATCCAGGTTATCCAGATATTCACTTTCGAATGCAAGCTTTTTTTCTGCATCATTTGTATATTTCTTAACCAGAGCACTGGATTTGATTACCGGCTGCAATGTTCCGGCACCGGCTACACAGCCACCCGGACATGCCATACCCTCCAGCAGATAGCCGTTTCTTTTTCCAGCCTTTGCCATCATCAGCATGGTGCGGCAGTTTTTCAGACCTTCAGCGGAATCGATCAGAACCTCCTTGTCCGGATGCTCCTTCTGAATACACTGCTTCACCGCATTGGCAACGCCTCCGCTGACAGCAAAGCCACGACCATTGGCAGTGCCTTCCTCAAATGGAGCGTCTGCCTCGACCTGCGGCAGATTGATTCCCTTTGCTTCAAACATCCCCATTACCTCTTCAAAGGTCAAGACAAAATCCACATCACTTCTCACACTTTTCCTGCTGGCTTCCAGCTTCTTTGCGGCGCAAGGTCCGATGAAGACAACCTTTGCGTCCGGCTTTTGCTTTTTGATCAGCCGTCCGGTCAGTACCATCGGAGTCAAAGCCATGGAAATATACGGCTTGAAGTCCGGGAACAGCTTTTTCGCCATAACAGACCATGCAGGACAGCAGGAGGTCGCCATGAACGGCTGCTCAGCCGGTACCTTGCTCAGGAAATCCTCAGCTTCCTCCACTGTACAAAGGTCAGCACCGATTGCAACTTCAACAACATCCGCAAAGCCAAGCTCCTTTAATGCTCCTTTTACCTTTTCCGGTGTGACATTTGGTCCAAACTGGCCGACAAAGGCAGGGGCAATCGCGGCAATCACCTCCTTACCGGACTTCATCGCATGAATGGTTTGGAAAATCTGTCCCTTATCGACAATGGCACCGAATGGACAATTCACCAGACACATACCGCAGGATACACACTTATCATAGTCGATTTCCGCCCGACCCAGCTCATCGGAGGTAATGGCATCCATACCGCAGCTTCTTGCACAAGGACGCTCCAGCTTATTGATTGCACCATATGGACACACATCCATACAGCGTCCGCATTTGATGCATTTCTCCTGATCGATGTAGGATTTTCCGTTCACCATAGAGATCGCATCCTTTGGACATACCTCCTTGCATGGATGTGCCAGACAGCCCTGACACGTATCGGTTACCACAACCGTCTTTTCCGGACATGCATTGCAGGCAAACTTGATAACGTTTACCAGTGGGTCATCGTAATATTTTTCGGCGATGGCACTCTCTTCAATACCATCACTCAAGGAAGAATGCTCATCCATTCTTCTTACAGGAAGACCGATTCCAAGACGCAGGCGCTCACCAACAATGGCACGCTCCAGAAAAATAGAATCACGGTAAGTAGCACGTTCTCCCGGGATAATTTTAAATGGCAGCTTTTCAATACTGCTTGCATAATCTCCGCCTTCATAGGCAAGGCGGGCGATTTCTGTAAAGACATTTCTTCTTATATCAGTTACTGAATTGTAAATACCTCTCATAACGTTTCACCTCGATTCCATTATACTGTATTTATTTCTATTTGTAAGCAGGAAATGTAAATTTGTGAAATTTTTCGTTACCTCCATAATCAATCGCTTTTTCAGTGAATGACAGCGATAAGCTATGAGACAAAGGAAATGAATAAGACACATGGTAGACAAAAATTCCAAGCAGCAGGAACGAAAGCATCGTGTTCCAGCAGGGTGGCCTGCGGTATGTATCCCTTATAAATACTCATAGAGGAAAAAATTTGATATATTTTATGCATACGATACTGCGGCAATGCATATCGCGGTGTATGTTTCGACTTGAATGGAAATCCGGTGATGAAAAGCAGCAGAGGTTTTTCAGCCGTAAGGTACACAAGCAGACAGAATTCTGCTATAATTTCAGAAACAAAGGAAACAGGTGATGGTATGGAAATCAAAGGATTGGTAAAGAAACAGCGTGCATATTTTCGCACGCAGGCAACAAAGGATTTGGAAATACGCCGAAATGCATTGAAGAAGCTGCGTTCAGCAATTCGCGACATGGAAGCGGAAATTCATGCGGCTCTGCGCGCAGACCTCAATAAATCCGATATGGAAGCTTATATGAGCGAAACCGGTATGGTGCTGAGTGAGCTGACCTATCAGCTTCGCCATATAGAGCAGTGGGCAAAGCCAAAGCGCGTTCATACACCACTTGCACAGTTTTCAGCAAAAAGCTGGACGCAGTTTGAGCCTTATGGGGTAGTGCTGGTAATGGCGCCGTGGAATTATCCGTTCCAGCTTTCACTGGAGCCGGCGATTGGCGCGATAGCGGCAGGGAATACGGTCATCATCAAGCCGAGTGCCTATGCGAGCGCAACCTCTGCCATCATCGCAAAGCTGATTCGCCGTTGCTTTCCCAGTGAATATGTGGCAGTGGTTGAGGGAGGCCGCCGTGAAAATACAGAGCTGCTGGAGCAGCGCTTTGATTATATCTTTTTTACCGGCGGAGTAGAGGTCGGCCGTCTGGTCATGGAAAAGGCCAGCAGATATCTGACACCGATCACGCTGGAGCTTGGCGGTAAAAGTCCATGCATTGTAGATAGGAGCGCAAATTTGAAGCTGGCTGCCCGCCGTATTGCGTTTGGGAAGTTCCTGAATGCGGGACAAACCTGTGTTGCCCCGGATTATGTATATGTAGAGGCATCGGTGAAAAATGAGTTTCTGGCTTATCTGCAGGACAGTCTGCATACCTTTTTTCAGGGAAGTGCCATGGATTGTGCAACCTATCCGAAAATCATCAATAAAAAGCATTTTGACCGCCTTTGTGCACTCATGCAGGAGGGAAGCATCTGTATGGGCGGAGCCATCCGTGAAGAAACGTGTCAAATCGAGCCAACGGTAATTGAGAATATCTCATGGGACAATGCCATCATGCAGGAGGAAATCTTTGGTCCGCTGCTTCCGATACTGACCTTTACGGATCTGGATGAGGTTATACAGACACTTCTGGATAAGGAAAAACCTCTGGCATTGTATCTGTTCAGCGAGCAGAAGCAGAATCAGCACAGGGTGTTGTCAGCTCTTAGCTATGGGGGCGGCTGCATCAACGATACGATTATTCATCTGGCAACGAGTGCGATGGGCTTTGGCGGTGTTGGTCAAAGCGGGATGGGAAGCTATCACGGCTATGACAGCTTTCAAACCTTCTCTCACTGCAAGAGTATCGTAAAAAAAGCGAACTGGATCGATCTGCCTTTTCGCTATCACCCCTATACAACATGCAAGCAGCGCCTGGTGCGTCTGTTTCTGAAGTAGGTGTTTATGCGTCAGAGAAAGCTAACGGTCATTCTGCTTTGCATCCTGCTATTGCTGTATGCGGGAAATGCGCTTGTGCAGGCGTTTAACCGCGAGGACGGCATACCGATTATCGGCTATCACCATGTTGTTCCGGATGCTGATAAACAGGCCTTCTTCCCGAACAACATGTGGGTGATCTCCCTCTCTGATTTTGAACGGCAGATGCAGCTGTTAAAGGAAGAGGGCTACCACAGTGTGACACTGGAGGATGTATATGCCTGGAAGATGGGGAAGAAAGATTTGGATGAGAAAAGTATTGCCATCACCTTTGATGACGGATTTTATTCAACGACGAAATTTGCACAGCCGGTATTGAAGCGCTATGGCTTTACCGGCTCGGTATTCGTGATTAGCTCGGCTATTGATGAGCAGCACGGTCCCTATGATCCTAAGCTTCGCCAGCATGCTTCCCATGCGGATATGCAGGATGAACGTGTGCTTCAGTATTTCTCACATTCCTATGATCTTCATCATAAGAATGCGGATGGCTTTCGCATCGATCAGCTAAACGATGAACAGCTGCAAAGGGATACGGAGCAGGCCGCAAAGCAGGGCTCTATCACCTATTACGCATATCCGTATGGGAAATATAATAAAAGAATACAGAAAATTCTAAAGGATAACGGCACGCGCCTTGCCTTTGGATACAATGAGAACCGCAAAGCAAAACGCAGTGATGATTCCTATGCACTGCCGCGGTTTAATGTCAACGCCTATACCAGACTGGATGTATTCCGCGCCATGCTGGAAAGCAAGTAAGAAAAAAACACAGATTTTCCCTCCACCATTGTGATACGCCTATGTTGGGCATCGGACATTTGCATATAGTGGATTGAGATGGATGAAATCTCATATAAAGGAGGAAATCTTACATGTATAACTCAAGATGCAATTGTTCTTCCAACAGCGGACGCGGGTCTTCCTGCGCACGCAATGGAGAAAGAATTCTGGTAAACCAGTCCGGCTGCAATACGGAAAGCCGTTCCCGCTGTTCCTGTGTCAACACCTACCGTCCGGGCTGCGGTGGTAATCATGGCAGCTGCGGCTGTCATCACCATGACAATGACTGCGGTTGTGGAAGCAATGGAAACTCTCATGGCTGTGGCTGCGGCAATCACCGTCCGTGTCCGCCAAGACCATGTCCACCAAGACCATGCCCGCCAAAACCGTGTCCGCCAAAACCATGTCCACCGAGACCATGCCCGCCAAGACCGTGTCCGCCACGCCCTAGCTGTGAGGACCGCTGCCGTGAGCAGTATCGCCGCTGCATGAGAAACTGCCGACTGCGTGATGATGATCTGCGTGAGGATTATGCGGAAGCATTCGACTATGATGAAACAGATAGAAAATACGAAGAGTACGAAGAATACGAAGATTAACAGCTGATTCCTTTTTCAGGCGATTCATTTAACAAACGGACTCCTGCATGTATTGCAGGGGTCTTTACTATTGTGGGAATTTACATATTTGGCGAATTAGAATTATTTACAGTTATATGTGTATAAATCGTCATGTTAGAGAGAAAGAAAAGCAGAAAGAAAACACAAAAGATCTGCAGGGGATATTAAGATATCGATGAATAAATTGATATATTCAAAATAAAAACAGTCAGCATAGTGAGATATACCAATGATATGCCCATTTGCAAAAACTTCGTTCTTTATTTTTCAATGCAGTTTAAACAGGATAGTATACTTCGGCTTATCTGGGAATGTAGCAAGGTTGAGTAAACAAGCTGAAATGAATCTGCTTTAAGCCAAAAAACACCTGCCCTTTCTTATGAAGATTTATACAGAGGTATTACGTAAAAGCGTTAAATATACTATAATTACGTTATATCGCATTTAGAAAGATACCTAGGCAATATCAAAGCGATAGAAATAGAAGTGGAGTCTTTTATAGAATTCACTTCTTTTTGTATTCACTATTCTTAAAATAGCAGTTCCATCATATATTCCGAAAGGATATAAGTATTGAGTAAGCTCGATTATGTCAATAAGTGGTAAATAGGTGACTGCTTTTATTTTTTACCTCATGAAGAAATCCAGCTTGCAACTCGGGAGTTTATTCATTCATGACAATTTCATTTCACTGTGTTAGAATGAAGCTAGTCATAGGAGGAATGAATTATGGATAGAGCAGTAACCACCTTGTTTATGCTGATGTCAGTAGATGGGAAAATCAGTACCGGGTCATCGGATGAAATGGATGTCGATAAAGACTTTCCTAATATAACCGGCGTTAAGGAGGGATATGCCATAATTCATGGTGACGAGTTCAGTTGCCTTGAATAACAGATGGACAGGGACACGATCAACTGGATTCGTACAAAATCGAATACAGGAGGTCGATATGGAAGAATTAAAAAAACATATCCATGATGACAGCAACGGTCTGGACTATGTTCTGGTCGGGGACTACTACATACTAGACCTGAAGCTGCCGGAAGAAAGCCGCACCATCGGGCGATGGGGTCGGATGCACAAAGCCTATCTGGAGCTGTACCATCCAGTTCGGTATAATGACCTGCTCCTGTCCGGCAAACTCTGGACATATCTTGCCGACTTGAATGAGCAGGCACAGGACAGGCTGGATTGCATCATTGCCCAGATGAAAGAAGCAGAGGAAATCACGGAGGAACTGAAAGCCCGTGACTGTCTCTGCTGGGTACAATCTATGAACAGCATTCGCAGCCGGGCAGAGGAAATCATCCGGTCTGAGATGCTTTATGTTTAAGGAGGTGCCTGTCTATGAGATACCGTATCGAATACGCTGATGGACGCTGCTGTAACTTTGCCAATGGCAGGGCTGACCTGCTGGAATGGCTGAAATTGCTGAAGGATGAAGAAATCGCCGACATTCGCAAAGTGTATAAAAGCGGCGTGTCGGATTCCGTCCTGGAAACATACCGGAGTTATATCCGTCCAGAATAAGGAGGGGCGCTTATGGGTACAGATATTGAAAAACTGGTTGATTTGATGATTCAGGAGCGAATGCAGGGTCAGTTTGCAAAGTGGCAGGAGGCAGAAACCGGCAAGGAGAAAAAAGCTGATTACCTTCACTTGGAAACCGAGTATGAAAAAGCAATCAGTGCATTGTCTGAGGAACAGAAGGAAGCTGTAAGGCACTATTGCGATTCTATCTTCGATTCCGGCACAGAAAGCGAATGCTTCTTTTACCGGCTGGGCCTCAAAGATGGTATTCGCCTTTGGAAGTTTATGAAAAAGCTGATGAAAACGGTCAGCTAACGGATGTACAACCGCATATTTTATTCCGCTCGCAAACGGGGCGAAAGCCGTCCAACGGTACAGATTGGACGGCTTTTTTTCTACCTGCGTTTCTTCCTCTTGGGCGTATAGTATGGCTGTGGTTTGGTTTTGCCCCGCATATTGTTTGAGTTTTTAAGCAGTTTGGACAGGCTCAATATCCGCAGAAAAGCGGAAAAGTCCTCGGATGAAATTTTTTCAAAAGGAATCTGCATTTTATCACAGAACTCATAGATCATAGCTTCTGTGTCGGTTCCTATCTGTATGGCCTGTTCAAAATTCTCTTTGACCTCATCCAGTGTTGGCTGTGGATCGGCTGTGGTCTTGTCTTTCAAATGGGCTTCCCGTATATCCCGGACAATGCTGTCCAGATCATCATGAAGGATATGGCTGTAAAAATCGTTCTCCTGTACCTGTCCCAGTTCCAGCGTCCGCATATACAGATCATTTTCTCCCGGTGCGTGTTCTTTAAGAATGGTCTGCCGGGTAGCTTCCAGAATCAGATTCATCTGGTTCACCCGCATATCAGCGATCCGGTCAATAAAGATTTCCATATCAACCATCAGCCGTAAAAAATTTGGATGAGTCGCCAGTTCACAAAGCAGGCGGTTGTTAATCGCTCCGCTGCTCAAAAGTTCCACCATAGCGTCACTCAGATGCAGAGCCTGAAGCTCCGTGTTTGGGTGATTTTTATTTTCGGACAGTCCCATCAGATAATCAGTGGACACTCCGTAAAACTTTGCCAGTGTCGCAATTGCAAATGGGCTGATGTCTTTGTAGTCATCGCTCTCATATTTCCCCAGTGCCGACTTAGACAGGCCGGTCTGCTCTGCCAGCTGTTCCAGTGTCAGGTGCTTATCCACCACCCGCAGGTCTTTGAGCCGTTCCGGGATCGACAGTTTTGTGTGCATCAAAGCACCTCCTTGTCAACGGTTTTTGTTTTCCATTATAGCACATTTCCGAGAGCGTGGAAATATGCGGTTTTCGTGTGATTTTCCTGCGTCTTGGACATACGGGAGCAGCCCTCTTTTTTCGGTAAACTGGTTCTTGTCAGGAGACATAGAACCTTGAAAAATGAATGACCGGCTGCAAGAGGGATGACCTCCGGGGAAGTGATGCCACGATAAGAGCGCACCAAAGAGGACAATACGCTGGGAGAGAATCCGGGCAGGAATATTTTGCAGACAGACCGGCAGACAGAAAAATAAATGATGCGGGACATACCGCACCAAATGAATGGAGGTAGATCATTATGAAACTGAATATGAAGGAAAAGAAAATTCTTTACGCTTATGCCTGCCCCAGCCATCACAACACAGTGACAAGGTTGAAATGGCTGACAGCATTGACTGTTGACCCGGAGGCGAAAAGCCAGATGCTTCATCTTGCTCGTAAAATTGAGACAGAGACAGAGGAAAAGTGGTATGAAGCCTTTTATCATCATCTGCGTATGGAGATGGACGAATACCGCCGGATTAGACGCAGTCTGCGTGTATTGAAAGCAAATACCGATTATGAGGAGGAACTGTATGAGGAAGCTGTCTAAATATGAAAAAGAAACCATCATCAACTGGAATGAGGGCGAGATGATTGCCAGTATCTATACTTTCAATGCCAGCTTGAAACGCAGACTGGAGGATTTCAGCCGGAAGTGCCCTCTGTTGTGCCGCTTGGAACGCGATACGCCGGAAGGCAGCGTGACCTATGTACTGGACAAGTCCCGCCTTTCGATCCGTCTGGTGCCGCCGTACAGCGAAGAACGACTGGCAGCAGCAAGGGAGTACGCAAAAGAGCATGGCTTTCAGGTTATACAGGCAGAAGAAAAAACCGCTTAAAATGAGGGCGATTTACGAAAAAACATCGGGTCTGCACCCAAGGTTTTGAACGGCAATCCCCGCAGGTGTATTCCATATCCGGTTTCTGCGGATTGATGTAGATGTATGGATATGGAGCCGAAAAAACTGGCAGACACCATATCAGAGGTGGAAGCCTGTTTCTTCGGTGCGGGAGTACAGAGGGATGCAATCCCTTTGTGCCGGGTACAGGGGTGCAGCGCCCTGTTGAGGTCAAGGGGAAAGGCCATTGGGCAGGTTAAGGGCGGCAGCCATTATCGGGTCAAGGACGAAGTGCCTTGGCGGGTTGGGTATTACCTGACGCAAAACTTCGCAGGTCTGGCGGCTTTGCCGCCCTCCCCAGCCCGGAACATCTTTGCAGGAAGGAGGAAAAATGTTTGAAATTGACAAGACACAATGGACGCTCTGGGAAGCATGGCACTTACAATCCCCGGCACAATGACCGTCGGTTCGATGTAGAAAACAGCGAACACATTGACGCTGAGCGTGCCAGACAAAATGTGTACTGGGACTGTTACCGGGGTTTTACCACCCACGACTTTCGGGAAAACCCGGAGCAGCCGGATTTCAGCTTTGAAGAAATTGAACGGATGTATTACTACGAGCATTATGCCGACCATGTCAATGCTCAGAACGCCCGGAACGAGAAAACCCGGCACATTGAGCGCAACCACACTGTGGATGACCTTTTGAAAAATAACAAGACCTGTCCAGAAGAAAGTATCTATCAGATCGGCACTATGGAGGAATCCGTTCCGCCGGAGACTTTAGCGCTCATTGTCAGTGAATTTTATGAGGAATTTGAGAACCGTTTCGGTTCCCATATCCACATTTTAGACTGGGCGCTCCATCTGGATGAAGGGACGCCGCACATCCATGAGCGCCATGTATTTGACTGTGAGAATCGGTATGGAGAGCTGTGCCCCCAGCAGGAAAAGGCGTTGGAGGAACTGGGTATCCCTCTCCCCAAACCGGAGCAGCCTAAAGGAAAGCACAATAACCGGAAACAGACTTTCGATGCAGTATGCCGGACGCTTCTGTTTGACATTGCCAAACAGCATGGGCTGCATCTGGAACAGGAGCCGTCCTATGGTGGGCGTGACTATTTGGAAAAGCAGGATTATATCCTGATGAAGCAGAAGGAACAGATGGCAGCACAGGAGCAAAAGCTGGAAGAACTGACGCTTAAAATTGAGGATGTAGAAACATTATTGGAGGATGTTTCCGATGCCGCCTATGACAAGGCGGTGGAGGTTGTGACCGACAAGGTTCGGGAGCAAACCCAGCTTGAAGATTTAGAAGTAATTGAGAAATACCGAAAAAGTGTGGTTTCTCCTACGGCTAAAAACTCACAGGAAGTTGTGAAGATAACGAACACTCTGCTGAGTAGGGTTCGGGAAAAATTACAGCAGTCTGCTGAAAAAGTTCTCAAAAAAGTACAGGCAGTTCTGTTAAAACCGGAGGTCAAACAGGCTGGCAAAGAGCAGATCAAAAATAAAGCCAGAAAATCCATTAAGGAGAAGCTGGCGCAAGGCAAACTGGACGCTGACCGGGAGAACCGGGAACGCTGGGAGCGTGAAGGACGGATCGCTCCGACAAAAAAGCAGGATATGGAATTGTGAGGCATCTGATTTTCTATGGAAACCGGATGCCTTTTGCATTGTTTGGAGGTGCAAGAAACGAATGTATTTGAAGCAGTAAAACAGTCTGTTACCACAAGGCAGGCTGCTTTGGTTTATGGAATTTCAGTAGGACGCAACGGGATGGCTTGTTGCCCGTTTCACGATGACAGGCATCCCAGCATGATGATGGACAGACGGTTCCATTGTTTTGCATGTCAGGCAGATGGAGATGTGATTGATTTCACTTCCCGCCTTTTTGGACTAAGCAGTAAAGAAGCTGCCTTAAAGCTGGCAGAGGACTTCTTAATCAGCTTTGACCGCAACGGCCACGATCCGCCACAAAAGAGAGTAATCAAAAGAAAAATCAGCGAGGAAATGCGATACCGGCAGGCAGAGCAGAAATGTTTTCGGGTGCTGTGCGACTACCTGCGTTTGCTGGAACGATGGAAAGAAGAATATGCGCCCAAACAACCGGAGGATGACTGGAATCCTTTGTTTGTGGAGGCTCTGCACAGGCAGCCATATATCGAATATCTGTTGGATATTCTTCTGTCTGACAGCATAGAAGAACGAGCTTTTGTAGTTGCTGAGTATGGAAAAGAGGTGAGGAAAATTGAACAGCGAATATCAGAGTTTATCGCCAGCCATCCATCAGGCTGTGATGAGCGCAGCCGAAGCCATAGCGCCGGAACAGAGCGTTGATGAGGTGCGGCAGAGCCTTTCTGTTACCGACAAGGGAAAAACAGCCAACACCATCGACAACTGCCGGATTGTGTTCTGCTGCGATCCACTCCTGCGGGATGCCATCCGGCTCAATCTCCTGACAGACAGGGTGGATATTGTTCAGGACTTGGGCTGGCGCAGGAATACCAGCGCTCTGACAGATACTGATGTGAAATATCTTCTCCTCTATTTTGAGAAAAATTATGAGCTGACCAGTGAGAAAAAGATTATGGCTGCACTTTCCATCGTAGCAAACGAAAACTGTTAACATCCAATTCAGGATGTACTGAACAGCCTTGTCTGGGACGGTACACCACGCATCCGATCCTGTCTGCACCATTTTCTTGGCGCTGATAAAAGTGACTATGTAGAAGAAATGCTGAAACATTTCCTGCTGGGCGCTATACGCCGGGTATTCCGTCCGGGTTCCAAATATGAAGAAATGCTCTGTCTGGTAGGTGGTCAGGGCGCCGAAAAGTCCACCTTTTTCCGTTTGCTGGCGATCCGGGATGAATGGTTCTCTGATGACCTGAAAAAGTTGGATGACGACCGGGTATTCCAAAAGCTGCAAGGTCACTGGATCATTGAGATGTCAGAGATGCTTGCCACCAGCAGCGCAAAGAGCATTGAAGAAATCCGTTCCTTTATCAGCCGACAGAAGGAAACCTACCGGACACCTTATGAATCTCAGCCTAAAGACCGGCTTCGGCAGTGTGTGTTCGGTGGTTCCTCGAATACACTGGACTTCCTGCCACTGGATCGAGCCGGGAACCGGCGTTTTCTCCCGATTATGATTTACCCGGAGAATGCAGAGGTTCACATTTTGGAGGACGAGGACGCTTCCAGAGATTATCTTTTGCAGGTGTGGGCAGAAGCGATGAGCATTTACCGCAGCGGACGGTATTCCATGAAATTCAGCAAGTCCATACAGCGTCAACTGGTGGAGGTGCAGAAAGACTTTATGCCAGAGGATACTTAAGCCGGACAGATACAGGGTTTCTTGGAACACTACACCGGAAACATGGTCTGCTCCAAACAGCTATTCAAGGAGGCACTGGGACACACCTTTGATGAGCCGAAACGGTGGCAGCTCCACAATATCAATGAAATCATGAACACAGTCGTGACTGGCTGGAAGCCTTTTTCTAATCCCCGTATGTTTGCCGGATATGGCAGACAAAAGGGCTGGGAACGGGACACTTCCGGCAACGAACTGCCCGGCAACGAAGGTGGATTTGTGGAACTGAGTGAGGAAGAATGCCGTCAGCTGGAACTTCCGAAGGAGTGGATTGCCAGACAAGGAAGGTCTGTTGCTGGGATGGTTGCCGGGTTCGTTGCTGCTAAATTGTTGGTTTTGATATAGAAAAAGCCCGTAAATAAAGGCTTTTTATGATCTATCTATATTTCCGGCAACGAAAGTAACGAGATTTTATAAAAAAATTTGAAAAGTAAGAAATCAGGGTCAGACGGTAGTTTACAGGTTTTTTAATGTCCGTTGCCGGACTTCGTTGCCGCAGATACCATCTGATCCGCTATTCTATGGAGGTAGCCTATGGAGAAAAACAAGAAGCAGAAGCAAAAAGTCCAGTTTGTAGTGGTTCGTGAGTTTTCTGGGGACAAAACCATGAGGGAAGCCTTTGAGCAGCTGATTGAGCGTCAGACCTGCGAACACTTCGAGGAATGGTTGGAACATCGGGAAATAGCACAGAAGGCGGCGTAAAGCAGTTGAATCAGGGACGGGGGCATGGTATTATAATGGTATCGTGTCCCTGTTCATAGAAGGAGAACACTATGAGCAGGAAAAAACAAGTGAGTCAGAAAATCACAGCTCTTTACTGCCGTATCTCTCTGGAGGATGGCGGCGATAATGAGAGCATGAGCATCAGTAACCAGAAACTTATGCTCCGGGACTATGCCGAAAAAAACGGCATGTTCCAGTATGAGTATTATGTGGATGACGGTTATACAGGCCGCAACTTCAACCGCCCTTCTTTTCAGCGCATGATTGCCGATATTGAGGCGGGAAAGATCGGCTGCGTCATTACCAAAGACCTGTCCAGACTGGGCAGGAATTATATTGAAGCTGGCAGCTATATCGAAATCTTTTTCCCAAAACACAATGTACGCTATATTGCCATTACAGACGGAGTGGACAGCCTGACCCGTCAGGAGATGGACATTACGCCGTTTAAGAATATCCTGAACGATATGTACAGCCGGGATATTTCCAAAAAGGTGCTGGCAGGGCGTATGACCCGTTCCCGGCAGGGGAAGTTTTGTGGTGGGCAGCCGCCCCTTGGCTTGATGCGTGACCCGGAGGTTAAGGGACATTTGATCCGTGACCCGGAGACAGCACCGGTAATCCGAAAAATCTATGATATGGCGCTGGATGGCTGGGGCTGTATGCGGATCGCAAAACAGCTCATGGATGATAAAGTCCCAATCACCAGAGTAAAAAGCAATACAGAATGTGATGTAAATTACTATTCATGGGGAAGTGCAAGGATCAGCCATATCCTGCGGAATCCCTTTTATAAGGGTGCACATCTGGTCTGCCGGACACACCAGAAAGGGATTCGCTCTAACACATATGACATTATCCCACGTGAGGACTGGGAAATTATCGAGGATAGCCATGAAGCAATCATCTCCCCGGAAGAATGGGAGCAAGTGCAGGAAATCATTGACCGAAGACCAACTATTATGAAGGGCAACTCCTGCCCCTTTTATAACCTATTCCACGGTACCATTTATTGTGCGACCTGTGGGAAGTCCATGCAGGTGCGGTATGAGAAAGTCGGGAGAACCGGGAAGAACCGCTTTACCGGCGAGATGCGGGAGCCGATTGACAAGGCGTATTATATCTGCCAGACTTATAACCGGCTGGGGAAAAACGCCTGTACCAGCCACAAGATTGAAGCAAGGGATTTGTATGACCTTGTTCTGAAGGATATACAGGAATTGGCGGTGCAGGCACTCAAAGATGCTGACGGTTTCTACCAACGTCTCAGCAGCCGGATGGAGCGCCGATATCTGGTGGATGCTTCTGAAACGGAGAAAGAACGGAAACGGCTGGAAGCCCGGAATCAGGAAATTGACGGGATGTTCCTAAGCCTTTACACGGACAAGGCCAAAGGCATCCTGACCGAACAGCGGTTTGTGAAGCTGACGGCGGCTCTGGAACAGGAACAGGAATCTAATCAGAAGCGCCTGCAAGACCTGATGCTGATGCAACGGCATTCTGACGAACAGGAAAACGAAGTCCGCACCTTTATCCGGGAAATCCGGCGCTGCGCTGCCATCGAGGAACTGGATGAAGCGGTATTGAACCGGCTTATCTGCAAGATTCTGATTGGCGAGGTCAAGAAAATAGACGGCCAGAAGGTGCAGGAAGTCAGGATTGTCTATAACTTTGTCGGGGAAATCCCGGAAATTGCAGCATAAGGAAAGCGAGGGAGCTGTAGGGAAATAGATAGTCTCAAAAAGCGGGATATGGAAGAAAAGGGCCTTGTCCATCGTCAGGTATATGCAGAAGTTTCGCCACGGGTGGAGTACAGTCTGACCGATTTAGGCAAAAGCCTAAAACCCATTCTGGATGCCATGTGGACATGGGGAGAAGGCTACAAAGCACAAAATAGCTAAAGAAAAATGGGGCAGATTCAAAGTTCTGCTCCGTTTTTCTTTGTAGTAGATATATACTGTAATCTTACATAAAAGACTTCTGACAGAACCATCTCTGCCAGAAGCCTTAATTTTGTACTTGTATTAGCTCCAAACCTCTTCCGCAATTTCTTTGACCAGCTTCAGCTTTGCCCACTGTTCTTCCTCGGTCAACTTATTGCCAATTTCACAGGATGCAAAGCCGCATTGCGGGCTGAGATACAGCCGATCAAGCGGGATATACTTCGCGGCCTCATGAATACGGGCAATGACAGTGTTCTTATCCTCCAGTTTGGGAGATTTGGTGGTAATCAGGCCAAGCACGACCTTCTTATCATCAGATACCTTTGCAAGCGGTGCAAAGCCGCCACTTCTTTCATCGTCATATTCGAGATACAGTGCATCCACATTTTCCTTTGCAAATACATAGTCCGCTACGCTGTCATATGCTCCACTGGCAAAGAATGTTGAATGATAATTACCACGACAAATATGAGAAGTGATCACCATATCATCCGGCTTTCCTTCAAGTGCCAGATTGTTAACTTCCAAAAGCTGCCTTTTGATATCTTCCAAATCCAATCCTAACACCTGATATCTCTGCTTCGCAGCATCTCCTACGATTGCACCCCATGTACAATCATCTAACTGAAGATTGCGGCATCCAGCTTCATAAAACTGCTTAATCACATCCTGATACGCTATGGCAATATCCCTGATTAATTCCTCGTTGGTATCATAAAACTTTTTGGTAGCTTCATAATTCTGTGGTACAATCATCTGCTGATAGAACTGTGCCGGTGCAGGAATGGTATACTTCGCAACGGTATTCTCATCCTCAAACTGTTGCAAGAACTTGAAATATCCCACAAACGGATGCGCTTTTGCCTTCACTTTCCCCACAAGATAAGTGTCATCAAGCACTGCCAATTCACTGTTAAATTGTACGCCTCCTCCAGTGTTTTCATGGGCAACCCCTTCAAATCCCCACATAAAATCAAGATGCCAGAACGTTCTTCTGAACTCTCCATCTGTAATCACATGGAAGCCAGCCGCTTTTTGCTTTTTAACAATATCTGTTACTGCCAGATCTGTAATTTTGTCCAGTTCCTCTTTGCTGATTAATCCTTCTGCAAATTTAGCCTTTGCATCTTTCAACTCTGCCGGGCGCAAAAAGCTGCCCACATAATCATAACGGAACGGTGCGTGTAAATTGCTCATATTATTCGTCTCCTTTACATTCTTTTCTGATATTTTCAGCCGCATGAACCATGTTTCTCAGGCTCGCAACAGTTTCTGCCTCTCCACGGGTTTTTAGACCGCAATCCGGGTTGACCCACAAATGTTCTGTCGGGATTCTGTCCAGCATCAGCCGGAGGGCTGCTTCCATTTCTTCCACACTTGGAACACGAGGAGAATGGATGTCATAGACACCTGGGCCTACCTCCGTTTCAAAATGATGCTCCATCAGGCTGTCCAGAATCGTCAATTTAGAACGGGAGGCTTCAAAGGTAATCACATCGGCATCCATTGCGTCAATTTCCGGAATAATGTCCTCGAACTCGCTGTAGCACATATGGGTATGAATCTGCGTTTCAGGCTTTACCTTTGCGTGGCAGAGACGGAACGCCTTGATTGCAAAATCAAGATAATCGCTATGCCAGTCGGCACGGCGAAGCGGTAACTTCTCCCGGAGCGCTGCCTCGTCGATTTGGATTATGCGGATGCCCGCAGCTTCCAGTTCCAGTACCTCTTCCCGGATAGCAAGGCCAATCTGATACATCATCCCCTGCGTGGAAATATCTTCTCTTGGGAACGACCAGTTCAAAATAGTAACCGGCCCTGTCAGCATCCCTTTCACGTCCTTATCCGTCAGGGAATTGGCAAAACGGATATAATCGGTGGTAATAGATTTTTTGCGCCTGATATCTCCAAATACAATAGGCGGCTTTACGCCCCGTGTTCCGTAAGACTGAACCCAGCCGCCCACGGTAAATACATAACCGGACAGATTCTCACCAAAGAATTCCACCATGTCGTTGCGCTCAAATTCGCCATGTACAAGAACATCCAGACCAATGTTCTCCTGCAAGGCAATGCAATCCCGGATGAAACCTTTTGCAGTGTTCCGATATTCTTCTTTGCTGATCTCTCCCTTTCGGAATTTTGCACGGTTCTGCTTGACTTCCTTTGTCTGAGGGAAGGAACCAATCGTTGTTGTGGGAAACAGCGGGAGCTTCAACAGTTTTTTCTGTTTTACCAGCCGCTCCTTTCGGGGCATTGTGCGGGTAAAGTCCGTTTCGGTAAGCGATTCAACCTGTTTCTGCACCTCTGCATCGGTTCTCAACTCACTTATCTGGAACAATTCCTGATTTTGCAGATAACGCTGGTCACACGAATAGTCTGCAAGTTCGGACAGACAACAAAGCTCACGCAGCTCATCCAACTTCTCATATGCAAAGGAAAAGTGCCGGACAACCTCGGCAGGAAGCTGCGGCTCATTCTTTACAGTATACGGCACATGGAGCAGAGAACAGGATGTACTGAGTACAATATGATCGCAGCAGCGTTTCAAACGGGCGATTCTCTCCAGTGCATCCTTATAATTGGTGCGCCAGATATTCTTTCCGTTTACAAGTCCTGCGAACATAATTTTCCCTTTCGGGAAACCATTTGCCGTTACCAGCTCTGCGGTCTGCTTCCCCTCCACAAAATCAAGGCCAATGCCGTCAAAGGGCAGTTCACATAGTTGCCGGTAGCAATCCCGTACATCACCGAAATAGGTTTGGAGCAGTACCTTGACATTGCCTTTTTGTTTCAGCAGTGTTTGGTATAACTTGCAGAAAAGAGCGACGTCCTCCGCTGTCAAATCCATAACCAGGCACGGCTCGTCAACTTGCAGCCATTCCACACCGTTTTCCCCGCACTGTTTCAGAATATCCGCATAGGCAGGCAAAATAGCATCTGCAAAATCAGAAACAGCTTTCTTCCCGGTGCATCGGGCCAGCTTCAAAAAGGTAAACGGTCCGATGAGTACGGACTTTGTCTGGATATTCAGAGAGTGTGCCTGATGAAAGCCTTCCAGAAAAGCATTTGAGCGGAGCTTCAGCTCCATATCATCATCCAGCTCCGGCACCATGTAATGGTAGTTCGTATTGAACCACTTTTTCATGGTAAAGGCTTTGACGTCACCCTGCGCCCCCTGATACCCACGGGCCATCGCAAAATAGGTGTCGATGTCGGAAAGCCCCAGATCAGCATATCGCTTTGGAATGGCGTTCAGCATAAAAGCGGTGTCCAGCATCCCATCATAAAGTGAAAAATCATTAGACGGGATAAAGCCGGCGCCTGCGTCCCTCTGATATGTCCACTGTTCCATTCTCTGTTGAGAGACAACCTGCATTAACTCATCGGCAGTGATTTCTCTGCGAAAATATTTTTCGGTTGCAAACTTTATTTCCCGGTGGATTCCAATGCGTGGAAATCCGATAATTGAATACTCCATAGTATGTCCTCCTTGGGTATAATCCTTTTTTAGCATACATGCAGAAAAAGAATCTGTAAAATACGAAAAAACATCAGTTTGCCATAGATTGAATCTATGGCAAACTGATGTTTCACTTTCAGCTATTCCTGTGTGGAAGTATAGCGTTTCAGCGCTTCGATATACAGAGTTCCGAACTTGCCCGGTCCAACTCTGCTGTGCGTGATATAACCGATTTCCATGTAGTCATCTACAGCAAGGGGAACAGCCACAATATTTTTCCCGTTTAGTTCTTCGTTGATGACACCGCTGCAAATGGTGTAACCATTCAAACCAATCAAGAGATTGAACAGTGTAGCCCGGTCAGAAACCATGATATCCTTTTTGCTTTCCAGCGTACTCAAAATTTCCTCGGAGAAATAAAAAGAGTTGCGTTCCCCCTGCTCATAAGAAAGTCTTGGATAAGGCTGTAAATCCTCCAAGGTGATGATTTCCTTTTCTGCCAAAGGGCTGAATGCACTGATGAAAACATGGGGCTTTGCAATAAACAGCTGATGAAATTTCAGGTCATTTTCTCGCAGGGTTTTTCGCAGCACGGTTTCGTTAAAACGGTTCAAATATAACACGCCCACTTCACTGCGCAGCTTAGCCACGTCGTCAATCAACTCATATGTTTGTGTCTCCCGGATGCGGAAGTCGTATTCCTCCCCGCCATATTGTTCCAAAAGCTCAACAAAGGCTTCCACTGCAAAAGAATAATGTTGGGTAGATACGCAGAACTGATGCTTGATATGGGCCGCCCCTAAGTATCGCTCTTCAATCAGACTGGTCTGCTCAATCACCTGGCGGGCATATCCTAAAAACTCTTCTCCTTCTGCCGAAAGCAATATGCCTTTATTTGTGCGCTTGAAAATAGTAATTCCCAGTTCGCTTTCCAGTTCCTTGATTGCAGATGTCAAACTGGGCTGCGCGATATAAAGCTGTTTTGCCGCCTCGCTAATGGTTCCGGCTGCGGCAACTGTCACAATATATTTTAATTGTAAAAGAGTCATTCGTTATCCTCCTGATCTGGATATGGTATTGCCGTAAGGATTTCTACATAACGTTCAGTAATCGCTCCATAATTTTCCCGCAGATGGGGAAACAGACATCGGCTGCAATCTTTGTCTCCATTCGGGAGATAGACAAATTTTCCGCCGCAGCGATCCCCCAACACATACAAAGGGCAATAGCAGAACAGACAATTAAAATTTTTCGGGTCGGCACCCTTATGACAGGGGAAATATTCACATTCCCAATTGCTGAAATATTTCACAGTGACCGACTCGCCGGGATTTGCACCCGATTCCGTGTTACGCCTTTGCGAATAGAGCAATATGATGATTCAATTTTCAGTTATTATTATAATTCAAAAGCACAACCTTGTCACGTGTAGTTTTATACACAAGGATCAAATCAAAAATAATTTGAGTTCACCACTTGACATTGTGGCAAAGACTTCATCAATATTATGAATTTGAACAAATGAGTGATCTATGGTCCTTTAATACCGGTCGAGTTCAGCAGAAAATGGGAGTAAATGAAGAGGATTTCCCGGCAAAATCGCCTGTATCCTTTGTGTTGCTGGATAATCATCATCTAACGGAGCACGGCATTCGGTATTTCTGTCAGTTGTCCAAGGAATTTGTGTTGATTACACAAAACCCCGCACATCCGGCATTTTTAGTAAAGGAAGATAATTTACACATCATCATGCAGGATACGTTGGATCTGGCAGGCGCTTTGAAAATTTTAAAAGAGGATTATGGATGCAGTCGATTAACGGTACAGTCAGGAGGTACCTTTAACGGACTTTTTTTGAGGAAGAAATTGCTGGACTATATAGATATTGTTGTTGCCCCGATATTGATTGGCGTAAAGATACTGCAACACTGATTGACGGAGCTTCCATCACATCTGTAGATGATTTGCATGCATTGGGAGTACTGAAGCTGGAAGCGTGTGATGTACTGAAAAATTCGTATATTCGCCTAAGATATAAAGTGATCAATTGAAAAGCTGGTCGGTTTAAAATGTCAGTATTTTAGTATATAGGCGCTATGGCGAAAAGACGGCACACTTTCTTTTATGGATACTGTAACAGCATATGCAATAGGAGGGCTGTTTTACTTGGCTGTATTGGTTAGGCAGTGCTTGTTGTTGATGGTACTTTGACAGTATAAAATATTTTAGAATTACGGAGGATAACAAAATGAAAATCATGGAAGCAATAGATAGAAATCCAACACTGACAGGGCAGCTGCTAGAGGTGTGGGAAAGCTCTGTAAAAGCAACCCATCTCTTCCTGTCAGAGGAAGAAATAGAAAATATTAAGAACTATGTGCCACAGGCAATACAGGAAATACCGTATTTGATTATCGCGGTAAATGAACATCAGGTTCCCATAGGATTCATGGGAATTGCAGAGCAGCATCTTGAAATGCTCTTCATTTCTGACGTAGAAAGAGGAAAAGGCTTGGGCAGAGAATTGCTTACATTCGGAATAGAAAAATATTCAGTGAATGATCTGGCAGTAAATGAACAAAATCCTCTAGCAAAAGGGTTTTATGAATACATGGGATTTAAAGTGTATAAAAGGACAGAGTGTGATGAACAAGGCAATCCATACCCACTTTTATATATGAAATTGAATTGATCTGTACGATTACACAAACGAATCTGCTAGAATATTCACAGGGTATGGAAAGGCTGTATGTATAGGTCTGAGCCTCCTGATCAAAGATATGGTTCATTCTTATATATAATAGAAAAGGCAATAGAAGAAGATTATGTGCAATCAAGCTTTTGTAGATACCATTGGTCATCAGAATTTTCTGAAACAGGCTTGTAATATGAATGTTATCAAAGGTAGGTGTACAGTTCCCACTGGAGAATCCATTACCTACCCATTTGTTGAAATCAGGACTACAAGGAACTCATAGATGAGCATGAATAGATTACTATAAGCAGAATATGCGCAGGAGGATGATGGTGAAAAACAGGAAAAACAGAAAATCCAGTTCTAATGATAAAATCGCATGGGCCTGATTTTGGGATTTATGGGCGGACTATTCTTGGATAATATAGCACTTGGTTTAGTGGTTGGGCTGCTGATTGGCAGCTTGCCTGAATGTATAGAAAAGGGAAAGTAATAAACCAGAATGAAAGGAGGATAGCATGGATGAATTTACGATCAATGAAATGAAAGAAATGCAGATGATTTTGCAAGAGAAATATAAAGATAAATGGGAAGGTATTTCTGTTCTAGCAGGCAGGAACAAGCTGCTTTGGATGATTGGAGAAATAGGCGAAGTCATAGACATCGTAAAAAAAGCATGGGGATTTTGAAGCGGCTCATCAGGAAGATATAAGAAAAGATCTAATTGAAGAATTAGCTGATGTTCTAATGTATTATAACGATATTTTGTTGTGTTATGATATATCTTCCGAAGAATTAAAGACAGCATATAAAGAAAAATTCGAAAGAAACATGAAACGCTGGTAAAGGTATGTACTGCACGGCCTCTATACAAGTGCTGTGATAAAGCTAAACAGGAGGAGCAATTTGAAAACACGTATGGAATACACCTGTCCTCTGGAGCTGACGCATGATGTTACAAAAGGTAAATGGAAACCGATTATTCTGTGGCAGCTTGGAAAAGGGCGCCGCTCATTATCTTCCTTGAAAAAAGAAATACTGGGCATCACACAGAAAATGCTGATGGAACAGCTGAAGGAGCTTTTGGAATACGGTATGGTTGAAAAGCATACGTATGCCGGTTATCCGCTGCATGTTGAATATTATCTTACCAAGCGCGGAGAGCATATGCTGGAGGCGATTGCAATCATGCAGGAAATCGGAGTGGAAATGATGCTGGAGGATAACCGTGAGGAATTTTTGAAGGAAAAGGGACTTATATAGTCACAAAAAAGTGGGTAATGTACAAATGCTTCCGATTAGACTACAATGGAGGAAAGGTTGGTGAGTGATATGATGAAAGATTGTGAAGCAACGATTGGCAGGCTGATAGATAAACAGACAACAGCATTTGTCAGCTCCGTGGATCTGGACGGCTTTCCAAACACGAAGGCAATGCTTTCTCCGAGAAAGAGAATCGGTATTCAAACATTTTATTTTACGACAAACACATCCTCCATGCGGGCAGCACAGTACCGAGAAAACCCGAAGGCATGTATTTATTTCTGTGATAAACGCTATTTTCGAGGTGTTATGCTGATAGGAACTGCAGAAATTCTGGAGGATACTAAAAGCAGGGAAATGATATGGAGAGAAGGGGATACCATGTATTATCCTGAGGGAGTAACGGATCCGGATTATTGTGTTTTAAAGATTACTGTAACAAAGGGCAGATATTATTCCAACTTTCATTCGGAAACGTTTGCTGTACCTGCTGTGAAACCGATAACTCCTGAATAATCGATTCCCTGCTGAAATGCAATGGATAAAAGCATATGCCCCAGGGAAATGAAATTCATGGTCGGAAAAGCAGAAGGATATTGCAGGCTGTTACCTACATATGCCTTCAAAGAGCAGAAGCTTCTGTTTCTTCAGCATCAGTAAATGTAAATGCTTTTTGTGGATATATTGATCAGGAGGTGGGCTGTTGCTGGAAACCGGACAAGCGAAATAAAAGGAAAAACCATGTAATGCGTTCGGATTTTATGTATGCCTTTCACAGGAATCGGATATCCGCAGACAATTATGGAAAGGGTTTTGTGCAGATTAGACTGTACATTCCCTTTTTTGTTAAGTATAATCTACATAACAGGCTTTATTGACACAAATGGTCTAGCCTCTTTTGAGGCTAGTGGATCTAAATCTTTTCACGAAGTGATATATCATCACGTTTCCCGTCTAGCCTCAACCTGAGGTTAATGGATCTTAATTCAAGATCGGTACATCTAAATATGAATACAAAGCTTTGTGTTTGCAGTAGCTTTACATAGAATCACCATCTTTGTACCACCCTGATCCGTGGGATGACCAGCTACATCTATTTTATATCCATAACAAAAAGTCATGGATGAGTTACACAAAGAGCTGTTAAAGGTTGCAGGAAGTTCTGGAAAGCTTATGCTTCAGCTGAAAAAACGGCATAGAACGATATGCGTTGAATATAACTCAGCGTAAACTTGTGAAAGTGATTGTTCTTCATGGAAGGGGAAATGGACATGGAGCAGAATTCAAAAGACAGTATAGAGAAAACAAAACAAGGATTCGAAGAAAGCTTCAAAAAAGCAGCATATTATGATATGCAAACACAGGACGCATCACACCTGGAAGCAATCCTGAGTTTTCTACCGATACGTCCGGGCATGAAAATACTGGATCTGGGAACAGGAACAGGTTATCTTTCCTTTGCAATTGCGAAGCGATATCCGGACTGTGAAATATATGGGCTGGATATCGTTGCGGAAACATGATGCAGGAATCGTGATAAAGCAAATGCTTTACATAGGAGAAATCTGCATCTTATATGCTATGAAGGTATAGACTTTCCATTCGAAGCTGTAACCTTTGATATGGTCATAACCCGCTATGCTCTGCATCATTTTCCCGCAATTACGCAAACATTTCAGGAAGTATATCGTGTATTGCGGCAAAAAGGCTGTTTCTTTCTCTGCGACCAGCACCCAATGAAGATGATGAAAAACGATTTGTCGATGCTTATATGCAGATGAAAAAGGATGGACATATCAAATTTTATACGCTGTATGAATGGCGGCAGCTTGCAGAGACTGCCGGTTTTACATACCATGATTCTTTTGAAACACAGATCAGATTTCCCAGAAAAATGGATGCTGCGTTCGGATTGGAATGCATTATGAAATCCTTTGATGAAAAGACGGTCAGCGGATATGATATTGAAATACTGCAGGATGAAATCTGGATTACGGAAAAGGTTCAGAATGTGATGTTCCTGAAATAGTGCGCATGCCAAACGCAAGGCGCGTTGTATAGCAGGCAGTAGGGAAGATCATAAACAGGAGGCGATAACGATGGCAAATGAAAATAACATAGATTATGATGGAAAAAGCTTCATTCCAAAGCTTAACAGTGCGAATGGCGAGGTCAGTGAGCAGACTGTATTTCATTACCATCAAAAGGATACTGTCATATGGGCAGAATATGCAGGCGGAGATATCTTGAAGGGATTTCTGATTGGAACTGTGGATGAAGCAGGAATGCTGGACTTTACCTATCAGCACCTGAATATAAAGAAAGAAATCAAAATCGGGAAGTGCCACAGCATACCAGTTGTTCTAAAGGCTAACTGCATAGAATTACATGAGCAGTGGCAGTGGCTCAATGGTGACCACAGTAAGGGAACCTCCATTCTCATAGAAATATAAGAAGCATATGGATAACAGGACGAAAAGGAGAAGGTGAATTATGAATTACGAAAATGCGGAGGGCTGCAGAATCATTCAGGCAGGATTCCAAGAACAGACATTGCAGGTGGTACGTACGATCACCAGAGAAACGATACAGGAAATCTATCCTCACTATTATCCGAAGGGCGCAGTAGATTTTTTTCTCTCACACCATAATGCCGCAGGAATTCGTCAGGACTTGGAAGCCGGCAGTGTTTATCTTTTATTGAATGAGAAGCAGCTTGCCGTCGGTACTGTCACGCTGAAGAATCATGAGATATGCAGGCTGTTTGTTCTGCCGGCACACCAGAAAAAGGGATATGGCCGCAGGCTAATGGATTTTGCAGAGCAGAAAATATTCGAATGTACAGATATCTGTAGATTCGATGCATCACTTCCGGCAAAGGCAATCTATATCAAACGCGGCTACAGGGAAAGTGCATATCATATCATACCGACAGAAAACGGTGATTTCCTATGCTATGATGTGATGCAGAAAACAAAGAATACAGATAAATAAACAGGTGTCGATCGGCATCCTCCACACGATCGTACAGCATGTCATGCAGAAAGCGAATGTGTGGATATACAATTCTGGAATGTATGCAGAACAGATGTGCTGGCACTGGTACATATGGGGAATGCGACTCCATATAGATGCGGCCGTTTAAAAGAAGAACCGCAAAATGCATAAAACTGTCTCTTATACAAAACCCCTTTGATTCATATTACAGAACAACTCTGATTTCGTATATTCGTAGAAAGGATACATAAAACAGATACAAAACAGAGAACATATGCAAATGTTAAAAATCTTTGACAGACTTCCAAACAGTTTTGCTGGAGTAGAAGAAGCCCATATCGTATAAACATTCATGAAAGGAGTCAACATGGAATTAGGAACCGGTTGTTCATATGCTGCAAAGAAAGATTGTGCGCAGCTTGAATGCGGCAATGCTTTCTCGCGTACAGGCCTCGGCTTGGAAATCGCACGGAGTCTACTGGAGCGTATGCATGGCAGCATCTCTGCAGAGTATGCGCAAAATAGGCTGTGCATCTGTATACGGCTGCCAAATACTGCAGAGAAAACACATACCGTGTGAAAGTTTAGCAACAGGGGAAAGCACATGCCGCGGATTCCAAAAAACGGTGCTGTAAGACCTGATAAAGACAACGCGTATGGCAGTAAGGCTTACCGTCAAACAGATAGTGACTGTCATCATGCCTCACAGCTGCATGACGACAGCAGAAGCTGGAATGGTGGAAAGGTCTGTGCTTAACAGATTTTGAATGCAGCATATTTACAGCGGGGCTTCTCTCATCCGCCATGCGTCCAAGCGTTAAAGCCTGTAGCATACGAAATATAACAGGAAAAGGTGGTAATGCGGCGTATTTGCTGTACATTACCTCTTTTGTTTACTATAATTTAGATTAAGGTAGGAATAAACGAGAGCGGTGGATATCATTCCGGCAAATGGTGGAAAAGGACTCGATGTCAAAAAGGTTCTGGACTATGTTCCGTTCACCAAAGAGGAAGCCATCGCCTTTGGAGATAGTATCAATGACATTGAAATGCTGCAGGCAGTTGGAACCGGCATCGCCATGGACAATGCCAGTCAGGATGTAAAGGCCGTGGCGGATGTAATCTGCGGCAGTGTCAGGGAGGAAGAAATTTACCGGTATTGTAAGGAAAATCACCTGATCTGACAGGCCATCTGCATGATGATTGATTGAATATCAAGGAAAAAAGGAAGTGAAGCTTATGGATGCTTATATACGTGTAGGAATCGGTGTTTTGATTCTTCAAAACGGAAGGCTGCTACTGGGACACCGCGTATGCAATGCAGCGGATACCGGTGGGATTTATGAACCGGATTCCTGGTGTCTTCCGGGTGGAAAGCAGGAATACGGGGAGACGATTTTAGAGGGTGCCGTAAGGGAAACAAAAGAAGAAACCAATCTGGATATCAATGACTTACAGGTGTATAGTGCCGTTGATGATTTGCAGCCGGGTAAGCATTATGTCACCATTCAGGTGATAGCCCGTGCCTGCAGCGGGACGCTTTGTGTTATGGAGCCGGAAAAGCAGGATGAATGGAAATGGTTTCCAGTCGATCAGCTTCCAAAGAACATATACACGCCTTCAAAAAAATTCATTGATGCTTATTTGAGGACACAGAAACAAGACTATTTACAAGAGGTTCGCAGGAAGGAGACCCTATGAAACAATATGAATATGGTAATGTTGCTTACATAATGAAGGATGTGGTTTTGGCAGTCACGGTGGAGCATCGCGATATCATAAATGACTATGCCGTAAAGGGTTACCGGTATGCTGGAATGATACCGACAGAAATCAGTGCAAACGGCTGTATCCGCAGAATCGATCTGATATTTGAAAAGGATGGGATCTTATGAGTGTATACTTTTCGATATGCGTCAGTTTATCCGTAGGTCTGATCCTAGGTGCCGTGGGCGGCGGTGTAAAAAAGAAGCTGATAAAAAAGGACTATACGCAGAAACAAATCGCAAGAAATATCAAATTCATCAGTAAAGCGGCAGGTCTGCTCAAGTATGTCACCTGCCTTGTTCTTTTGCTGGGGCTGCTCTGGTGCAGCTATTATCTCATACTTGGCATTATGGAGCCAAAGATGGCAGAGTATGCAAACAACATGTCGGAGTTGATTGTTGCTGTTCTGAGTGTTATTTCCATCATGTTTGCCTTTGTGGAATTTATCAGAAGAAAAGAGTAAGGGTGTTACTGACAGCCTGTAAAGAAAGGAAGAAGATGTGTGCAGCTATTGTGGGGGCAGGGATGCATATCGGAAGGTAAGGTTTATGATAAAACAGATTAGAATGCTTTTGGTTGCTCTGTCGGTCATATTTTTTATGACGGCATGTAAGGATACTGCCGGATATACTGCAATACAAAGCATGTGGAATAAGGATATGCTGTTTTCTTTGAAGCAGGCATCGCTTGAAAAGGCGATAGCTTCGTATTACGGGGGAGATGGTACGACAGCGGCTATGGCATTTATGAAGCATAAGAGTGTGCAGCGATTCATGGTGATGTGGGTTCACGAAGAAACAAAGGATATCGATCAGCCGATTTGGAATTATGACAGCTTTGCCAGAGTTTCTATACGCAATCATGAGCTGAAGGAGTTGTACACAGACAAGCAATTCTACTCCTGTACATTTACGGATGGACACGGCCGCTGGGGGTACTGTATTTTCCAGTATGACGAAAAGGAATCCGCAGTATCAAACTGGGAGGTGAAGGAAACCACACCGTATCAATATGATTTGCGGGCGAATATGAAAGAGATTGTTGATCGTATTATGAAAACCGACTTGGACATCCTCACCACTTCCGCATCAAGTGTTTATTTATATGATGAAGAAAAGAAACAGGCGGAGCAGGTTATCTTGTTTCATGATGAAAATGCTGCCTATATCTGTTATTACGGGGATGCTGTCCTTCGTATGGAAAAGGTGTAAGGGACAGTAAAGGAATCTCATATATAGGAATGAAAGCAGCAGGCTTTGATTGAATTTATAAGTGGTCGCTGTGTGCGTTTAAATTCAACAAACTATCATGGAATGATTCATCAAAGTATACTGTATAATTGAAAACGCAGCTGCAAAGACAGCTCTTTTTCATGTTTTATTCTAATCTCAAAAAAAACCACGGTATCCAATTTGGTTCTTTCTCGATTGTAGGGAAACTCAAAACAGGGAGACTTCAACACGATTGTATTTATCAATAGAAGTTGAAGTCTTCCTTTTGCAAACACCTTAAAGTAAGAAAGATCCTCCGATATATGCGCAGCTTTCGATATTGTATGCCATTCTGTGTATAGCAAAGCTGCAGCACTGCTATGTTCCGGTTTGAAAAGGACGTTAAGCAAAAAAGCAAGCATCCGGTTATCATGAGATGCTTTAGAAGCAGGGAGTGCGAAAGATTGAAATATGAAGGGTAGGTCTTTTCCTGTTTTGTGTATAATTTCTTTGGTAACGAGTTTCTTTACGGATACTGCAATTTTGCAGAAGTTTGTTATAATGGTTAAAGAATGTTAACGAAAGGAGTCCGTTATGAACAGACATGAAATACAAATAAATCCTTCCTTGTGCATCGGTTGTGGTCAGTGTGCGAAAGACTGCCCCACCAGCAATATACAATTAAAAGATAAAAAGGCAGAGATACTGGAAGCAGAGTGTATCATGTGCGGACACTGTGCTGCAATCTGTCCGAAGAAAGCCGTCACGATCAGCGGCTACAGTGAAGCTGCCGTTGAGCAGGCATCCAGCGTACACCTTGATCCTCAAAAGGTGCTGGAGGTGATTCGTTTCCGTCGAACCATCCGTCAGTTTCAGGAAACGGAAATCCCTGCCGAAGTGATTTCTCAGATTCTGGAAGCCGGCAGACTGACACATACAGCAGAAAACAAACAGGATGTGACATATATCGTTATCGATAAAGAAAAGGCTTCTTTGGAGCAGCAGGCAGTGAAATTCTTTCGAAGATTGAAGCCGGTTGCAAATCTGTTCAGCTCCATGGCCAGGAGAACCGTCATTGATGATCACTTTTTCTTTTTTCAGGCACCGATTGCCATCGTTATAGCAGCAAAAGAGGAAATTAACGGGGCACTGGCTGCACAGAATATGGAATTTGTTGCGGAGGCAAACGGCTTGGGGGTACTGTACAGCGGATTCTTCACCATGGTGGTGAACCATTCGCGAAGCTTGCGGGCGGCATTGCACATACCAAAAGGAAAAAAAGCGGTCACAACGCTGGTTCTGGGGTATCCTAAGATACGATATCAGAGAAGTGCACAGCGGGATACAGCCGATATCCGCTATATGTAGGGAGGGACTTTCATGGATAAGGAATGTCAGAAGCGCATTGCGCATATCACCAGCGGCTTTCATACATGTAAAACGGCATTCACTGCCATTGGTGATGAAACAAGGCAGGTCATTTTGTTGATACTGATCCAAAGCGAGCGATCGGGAATCCGTGTCAATGAAATAGCTGAAAGGGCTCATTTGACCAGACCCTCTGTATCGCATCATCTGCAGATTCTAAAGGAAGCAGGTATTGTTGATATGCGGAAGGAGGGGACAAAAAACTATTATTATATCAGTGCGGACAACACCCAGTGGAAACAGGTCAAGCAGCTGATTGACCTCATCTATGACAGTGTGATTCATTTACAGAAGGAAGAGGAGGAGAGACATCTATGATTGTATATTTTTCAGGAACCGGAAACAGTGCCTATGTGGCAAAACGATTACAGAGGGAGTTGCAGGATGAAGGCTTTGATCTGTTTTCTTCCATACGACACAGGAAGAAGGACGCACTGTATGCAAAGCAGCCCTGGGTGATTGTTGCTCCAACCTATGCATGGCGGATTCCGCGTGTTGTTCATGAATGGCTGAAAGAAGTGGAGCTGACGGGAAGCAGGGAACTGTATTTTGTAATGACCTGCGGCGGATCGATTGGAAACGCCGGTGCTTATCTTGAACGGCTCTGCAAAGAAAAAGGATGGAGCTATCAGGGATGCATGCAAATCGTCATGCCGGAAAACTATATCGCACTCTATGATGCTCCCAAAAAGCAGGAGGCTTTAACCATCATCCATAACGCAGAAAAGCAGATTGCAGAGGCAGCTGAGTATATACGGACACATCGCAGAATACCAAAACCGGAAATAAGTGTGAGGGATTTTGTGAACAGTGCCTGGATCAATCCTTTATTTTATCCTTTGATCGTACATGCGGATAAATTTTACGCAACGGATGCATGTATTTCCTGCGGAAAATGTGAACAGGTCTGTCCGCTGGGCAATATTCAACTGAAGCAGGGGGTACCGGACTGGGGGAAAAGCTGCACCCACTGCATGGCATGTATCTGCAGCTGTCCGAAAGAAGCGATTGAATATGGAAACAGCAGTAAGGGGAAGGTTCGCTATCTCTGCTCACATGTGGTTTCAAAGGAAGAATGATGATATACAGGCAGAAACGTAAGGACAGCTTTTCTGCCTTTACGCTATGCAATCCAAAGAATCATCAGTATGATGAAGGATAGCTGACTGAACATCAAGACAGTGCTCGGTGATGCAGCCTTCCATCAGATAGAAGCAGGCTGTATGTAAACAGAGGTGATGCAGAAACGGTATAGCGGAATCATCTTTGCTTTAACAACTCACCTGCTTTTGGATGTTATGATTGTGCATCATGCTTTTTTTTATGCAACAGGTGTTCTTCACCATGCAGATAAACCCTACAGTCTGATAAGAGACAGCGAAGCTATGGAGGAAAATCTGCGCTTCGTATATTTTGAGTAGACAATTACAGAAGAAGCCTTGTTTTGATTATGAAAATATGCAGTGATGTAGTATTTTTTTATCTTTTATCGCCAAATTATGATAATCAGCGCAATTTCTATACAAAAATGAAAGAAATGAATGACTTTTTAGCGTATTTGAGATAGAATTTAAGTTGATAGCAGGCGATTGTGGTGGAATCGCCCTTACTGGAGGAATACATATGTACAATGATCATGATGATTTTGAAGTAAATGACTATGATGAGGACATTCGGCGCAGAGAGGCGTTGATTGAAGAAGCGAAGAATATTGAAATATCTTCCGACTGGAACACGGTGTTCCGTGAAATTTCAGATTTAAAGAGGAGATGGAAACGCATTTCTTATTGGGACAGTGCCTATGAAGAAACGCTGAATGAAGAATTTGACAGCTATATGGATGCCTTTTATGCGAAGCGTAGAGAGGGGTATCAGAGCAATCAGGCCATTAAGCAGGAGCTGATTGACCGTGCGGAAAAGGTTGCTGCTTCCGATGACTGGAATCAGGCAACAGAGGAAATGAATGAGCTGATGCAGCAATGGAAAGCATCGGGAACAGCAGGAAAAGAAACAGATGATGAATTATGGGATGCCTTCAATGCGGCTCGTCAGAAATTTTTTGACCGCAAGCATGAGCACTGGGAAAATCTGCAGACGAAGTTCTCGAATGCAAAAGAAATAAAGGAAGGGCTGATCAAAGAGGCAGCAGCACTGGCGGATTCTGTTGAATGGAACAAGACAGGAGAAAAATTCCGTGCGATGATGGATCAGTGGAAGGCGGCAGGAAGTGCGGGCCGTGAGCATGAGGATCGTCTGTGGAATGCCTTTAATGAAAGCCGTCAGAAATTCTATGATCGAAGAGGCGAATACTATGATCAGCCGCATGAACAGCAGGATGGGAAATACGAGGAAAAACGCAGGCTGGTAGAGCAGGCAAATGAAATTGCACAGCGCGGGGAATATACCCGGGAGCATACGGATGTTATGAAAAATCTAAGCAAGGAATGGAAAAGCATCGGTTCCTGCGGCAGAGAAAGAGAAGATGACATCTGGAAGGAATTCCGTACGGCAATGGATTCCTATTTTGAAGGGCTGCGCAACTGGAATGAACAGCGGCATGCACAGTGGCGTCAGAGAATACAGGAGGCACGTGCACGCAAGCAGGAGCTGATCCTGGATCAGCAGCGTCAGATCAAGCGTATGCAGAATGATATTATCGGATTGATTGGAGAACGGGCAATCAATGATATGGAGGAACAGATAGCGGATAAGAAGGAATTTATCCGTGAGCTGGAAGAAGAACTGGCGGATATTGATAAAACGCTGGCAAAATAGAAGCAGATATCAAATGATAAAAAAAGAGTGATTTTGTCGATGTCACTCTTTTTTCATTTTTAAGCTATCCGTATTCACAGGAAGCTTACTGAATGTTCAACGAGTCAAATGCTTTGGAGATGCTGCCGGAAACAGCGCCTCCAGACTGGTACGCTTGAGTATCGTGATCTTTCCATAGGAAGCTGTCACAATGCCTTTTTTCTTCCACTCACTGAGTACCCGGTTTACCGTTACCCGGTTGAGATTCAGGATCAGTGCCAGATCCTCCTGGGTATAGGGGATGCTGGAAGAAGTGATACCGCGGTCATAATCAGGCGCAGCTGTTTCCGACAGCAGCAGGCTGGCAATACGCTGATAGCGGTCATACAGCGTGATACGGCGCAGCTGTGCGGTCGAATGATTACAGGTATTGGACAGCAGCTGCAGCATGATCTGCATAAGTCCGGGGGATTGCTCCATATACACATACAGCTGATTCAGATCGCAGGCCATCAGCTCAACCTGTGTAACTGCTGCCACGCAGACCGGTCTGGCACATTGTGAAAGAAAGGAGGATTCACCGAATATCCTGCCCTTTTCAATAATTTCATACGTTAATTCACGCCCCTGTGAGGTCACATAATAGGCACGTACACGACCTTTCCTGATAAAGTAAATACGTCCCGCATCATCTCCCTGCATATAGATATCCTCATTGGCCTCATAGTGCTGCCGATAGCCTGCCGCTTCAAAGCAGTGGTACAGCTCCTCTGGAATTTTAATCTGACGCATATCCATCTCCCCTTAAAATTTTTCTCTCTGAATTGTAACATAGGCTACAGAATATGGGGAGAGCTGCCTTTACAATAAGAACAAGAAAAATGAGGAGAGATTTTATGAAACACACCGCATCACTTACACAGGGAAATATTTTGCAGGTACTGCTGCGCTTTTCGATACCGTTTCTGCTTGCCAATCTGCTGCAGGCACTGTACGGGGCGGCTGACCTGATGATTATCGGAGCTTATTGTCCGGCGGAAAGCATTGCGGCGGTATCCACCGGCACACAGGTCACACAGATAATCACAAGCGTGATTTCCGGACTGACACTGGGAGCTACCATTCTTGTCGCAAAATATGCAGGCAGGCAGCAGCCTGATAAAATCGAAAAGACGATCGGTACCACAATTACCTTTTTTGCACTGTTCTCTATTATCCTGAGCCTGATACTGGCCTTCAGCACAGGGATGATTCTTCAGCTGCTGCAGGTACCGCAGGCATCTATGGCACAGGCCTATGAGTATGTCTTTATCTGCATAACCGGTATTTTCTTCATCTGTGAATATAATGCTTTCAGTGCACTCCTGCGCGGCTATGGGGATTCCATAAGCCCGTTGTTGTTTGTGGCTGCTGCCTGTGTCTGCAATATTGCAGGCGATCTGTTTACTGTGGGTGTTCTTCATATGGGAGTAGCAGGAACGGCGATATCCACGGTTGTCTCACAGGGAATCAGCATGCTGATCGCGATATGGTATATGCGACGTCAGGGTTCAGCCCTTCACTTTTCAAGACGCTGTCTGAAGCTGGATAAAGCAGTGCTGAAGGAATTGATTGCCATTGGTATTCCTGTTTCCTTTCAGGAATGCATGGTGCGCTTTTCCTTTCTGTATCTGACTGCCATCACAAATGGTTTTGGAGTGTATGCAGCTTCCGCCGTTGGGATTGCCAGTAAATTTGATATTTTTGCCATGCTTCCGGCAACCTCCGTCTCCAATGCCCTGACAGCGTTGACTGCACAGAATCTGGCAGCTGGTAAAAAAGAGCGTGCTGTCGGCTTCGTCCGCTATGGAATCTGCGTATCCATGCTTTGTTCCTCTCTGTTCTTTTTATGGGCACAGCTGTCCCCGCAATCCATGATTTCTCTGTTTTCCAGGGATGCAGCAGTCATCCGTGCAGGAATCCCCTTTTTAAGAGGCTGCAGTCTGGATTATCTTGCTGTTTCCATCCTGTTCTGTATGAACGGATATCTGAATGGAAGTGAAAAAACCGTATTTACCATGCTGAACTCCTGTGGTGGCGCATTGGTGATCCGCGTACCGCTGCTCTTTGCATTGATGCATTACAGGGTGGAGGTTCTTGCCGTTTACGGACTGGTATCTCCGCTGTCCTCCACTGCCATGCTTGCTGTCATCTGGTTCTATATGAAAAAGCATGCGGTCACTCATAATACCTTCATAAGCCAAAATAGTATAAACACCTCCCTGCAGAAGGAATAGGATATGGATACAAATTCACATATCTGATTCAGAATCCTATAGGATGCTTACTGTATTCGAGTATTTTGATATTGCGTATGGTTGGTTATGCCTGTGGCAATTGATTTACCGGCATGTAATAAGGGATGCAATCATGGCTTTTGCACAGGAGTGTACATGTCAGCTGTATCCGCTTTCTGCCGGTTAACCTGACCTGAATGCGGTCTTATCCGTACCTTTTGTTTGTCTTTTGGGATGGCTGTGCGAATACAGCATTATGATTTACAAGAGTAAGCTTTCATTTCTTCAAAGGTATAAATAGCATTATAGTTACAAAAGCGCTCTGTCCGGCTGGAACAATGGATGTAATAGCAGGGAACATCGGAATCTTCATTGAGGTTTTATCTGGAAAATAGTACAATAAAGGAAAGTACTATAATCTTCCTGTCGTAAAGGAGCACGCCTATGGATAAAAAGCTGAACAATGAAGAAATCGAAAAGGGTGTTTTTGTTATCAATCAGCATTATGAAATCGTTTATATGGATGAAACCGCAAAACAGAACTTTCCCGGATGTGAACAGCATGCATTCTGCTATCAAATGCTGCAGGAGAGCAAAACGCCCTGTTTTGACTGCCCGCTGAAAAAGACAGGACACCAAAAGATAGAAAACAGGCTGCTATACAATCAAAAGCTGGAAATCTGGATGGAGTATGTCGCGATTCGGGTGGAATGGCCGAAGGAGGGGCTGTGTACCCTGATATCCATGCATGCGGCAGCTCCTGGGAAAGCCAGCAGTGTGATCCATGCACAAACTGATGGGCTGCTGTATGCTATTGTGGAGCTTCATATACAAAGGGATTCCTTTACCATGCTTTATGAGAATCTCAGGCAGCAGCCACGGCTTTCACAAAACGGCTCGCTGTGTAAGCTGCTACAGAAGCTGTGTACACGGTATGTATATAAGGAAGACCGTGCAGATTTTGAAGATTTCTGGAATCTGGACACCCTGAAAAAACGCATTGCCGTATATTCTCATGTCAGCTGCAGCTTCCGCATCCTGCTGCATGGTGCATATCGCTGGATGAAATTCCAAATCACTGCTTCCTCCAATGAAGAACTGACGGATACCTGTCTCTGTCTGATAGATACGATGTCAGAGGAGCTTCCAAATCCCGCAGCCGGACAGGATTACAAGCCTCATTACGATGAGCTTACCAGGCTGTATGGGAAAACGACCTTTGAACGACTTGCTCAGGAACGCCTTATGCAGGATGTTCATCAGGAGTATGGTCTTGTAGATATCGATATCGAGCATTTTAAGCTGTTCAATGACTGGTATGGTATACAGGAGGGGGATCATCTGCTGATGTATATCTCCTATCAGATACGTAAAAAGGTGCAGGAGTTAAATGGCATTGCAACACGCATAGGCGGCGATGAGTTCGTCATGCTGCTGCCGCAGGCTGCCTGTGATGTAAAAAAGCTGGAGCCCGAGATCATCGGCTGGATACAGAACTACGATGCTTCCATCAAATTTCTTCCCACGGTAGGTATTTATATGATTCAGGATAAAACGCTTCCGATTGCTCAGATGTGTGATCGGGCGGCAATTGCCGCAGCCAGCAGAAAAGGCAATTATGCGAGCCGCGTTGCTGTGTATCAGGATTCAATGAAAAAACTGATTGAAAACCGTCAGGAGGTACTGTTCGGTGTGAAAAACGGACTGGATAACCGGGAATTCGTTGTCTATTATCAGCCGCAGGTCAGTGCCAGAACGAATCGTATACTCGCAGCCGAGGCACTGGTGCGATGGCAGCATCCCCAGCGCGGTCTGCTGCCGCCGGGAGAATTTATTCCCATTCTGGAGACAAGCGGCTTTATTTATAAGCTGGATTCCTATGTATGGGAGGAGGTCTGCCGCTTCCTGCATGACAGATTGATGAAAAAGCTGCCAGTGGTACCGGTCAGTGTGAATGTTTCAAGGGTGGATATGCTTCAGTTCCGCCTGTGTGAAGTCTTTACTGCACTAATAAAAAAATACGAAATACCATCCCGGCTTTTGGAAATAGAGATAACGGAAAGTGCCTACGCTGAGAATTTCGATCAATTGATTGCCACTGTCAATGAACTGCGGGCATGCGGCTTCACCGTTTTGATGGATGATTTTGGCAGTGGTTATTCCTCCTTGAACATGCTGTCAAACATTGAACTGGATATTCTGAAAATCGATATGAAATTTCTGGATACATCCAATCATCAGAATACGAGAAATTCCAGTATCCTGGAGTCCATAACCTCGATGGGACGCTGGCTTGGCCTGCGGATGATTGCAGAGGGTGTGGAAACCCATGAACAGGTGGACCGCCTGTTAAACCTCGATTGTGAATATATGCAGGGTTATTATTTTTATAAGCCAATGAGCCGGGAGCACTTCTGTGAGCTTCTTGCGGATGCCGGGCGTATTGATGTTCGCGGCATGCAGGCGAAACGCCTGCCCAGTATAGATCTGGAGGATTTATTTCACAAGGATATTACAAGTGAAGCGATGCTTTCCAATATTCTGGGGGGAATCGCATTGTATGAAATCGAGGATGATACGCATTTACAGATTCTGATGGTAAATGACCGCTACTACCGTATTACAGGCTGCAATGCTGTGGATTTACAGGAGCGCAGCAGACTCATCACCCGTCAGATTCATCCGGAGGATATGCCGCTTGTATGGGATATTTTCCATAAGGCACAAGAAGCGGGATCCATGGGGGCAAGTGGAACCTTTCGGCGGTACCGTCTGAACGGAGAGCTTATGTGGATGCATCTGCAGGCCTTTTTCCTGCATAAACAGGGAAATCGCAAGCTGTTCTACGGCTCAGTCAGCGATGTGAGCACCACGATGAGTCTGCAGAAGGAGCTGCTGGCAATCCTACAGACGATGCCCGGAGATATATTTGAATATCAGGTGTACCCCGATGAGCGGCTCAGCTGTCGTGTAATCAGTGCAGGTCTATCCCTTTTGCACGGCTATACGACACAGGAGCTGCAGGATATTCTGGAAAACGGAATGCTGGAGTACATTGATGATCGTGACCATGATGAGGTGATGCGTATCTGGTCGAATCCAAAGCAGTGGAAAACGGATTGCAGCGTGGAATTCCGGCTGTTTACAAAAACCGGTGAAACCGTATGGGTGGAACAGCATATCCGCTATATCCGCGAAGAGGAGGGTGTGCGCATTTATAACAGCCTGTTAACGGATATCACAAAGATAAAGAGGCAGGAGGATGAATTGCTGGAATCGCAGCGCCTATTGCATCATTTGCTGGGAATTGCCGATCAGAGGGATTCACCGCGGCAGCTGACCAAAAGAAACAAGGAGCATGCCGCCAAGCTGTATGCAGAATCTTTTCCGGGAGGTATGATTGGAGGATTTTGCGAGAAAGGCTTTCCACTCTACTTTGCCAATGAGGAGATGATTCATTTTCTGGGCTATGACAGCTATCAGGATCTCTATCAGGGAATCAATGGAATGGTGGAGAATACGATTTATCAGGAAGACAGGGCACAGGTGGAGCTTGATCTCGGCACGACTTTCCGAGAAGGTATGGAATATACTACACGCTATCGTATGGTGCAGAAGGACGGCAGTCTTATATGGGTTCAGGACAGAGGACGTGTAATATGTGAGGAACAGGGACGCCTTGCCATCATCAGCACCTGTATGAATATTGATGAAATCGTGAAAGCCCGTCAGCTGCTTGAGAAGGTCCGCTAGAATCGGCAGTTCCTCAGATAAGCAAGCGGTAGCAGCTGTTACCCGCTTCAAGTTTGTAAGGGATTTCCGCTGCACCATACAAGTTTTTCCATCGGCTGCATCTTAGAGTGGCCGTCACGGCTGTTATATCAGAAAGAGACAGTTGCAGATTCTTACATAAGGTCTAATTTCCTGTACATCTGTACATGCGCAGGAAGCATGACAATCAAGCAGCTGAAAAAAAACGACAGGAACACCTTCTGCCGTTTTTTTGACTTTGTATAGCTGATGTAAAAACATCATGTCGGTGAAGCAGTTTGCATGCGTGTAACGAAATGCCATACAGCAGAATATGATGTTTAGTGAACTACTGCCAGTTATAGAGCAAGCGTTCATCGACCACTGAGGCGGGGGTATTCTGCCTGCTTTTTATAAACAACTTTATAGGCGGGAAAGCCGCTGCTCATCAAGTATGGTGATACAGCCTCTTGATTGCTGAAGCAGACCATCCCTTTGAAATTGCTTCAAGAGGCGGGATACAACCTCACGGGCAGTCCCCAGCTCATGTGCCAGCGTATCATGTGTGAGCTGAAGGGAAGTGGCTTCCTGAAGCTGCATCTGTGTTAAAAGCGCCTGGGCAAGTCGGTGCTCGTTGCTGGAAAACATGACATCGTGCATGGTGTTCATCACGGAGGAAAAGCGATCTGCAACCAGCTCCATCGTAAAATCCTTTACCCGGCAGTTTTGTAATGAAACGATCTGCAGAATCTGCTTGGGAATGAGCAGGATCACGGCATCCGTTTCAAACTCCATGCTGACCGTGAAGGTCAGAGAATGAATCATACAGGCTGCCGACAATACACAGACATCCTGTTCCAATAAACGATACAGCGTAATTTCATTCCCCTGCGGTGACATCATGAAAATACGTGCCTGTCCTTTTACCATCATTTCCAGACCGGTGCATTCCTGACTGCCGTGATTGAGAATGTCCCCCTTTTGAAAGCTGCGCTCTATGATATGGGTAGATAACAGCTGCTTTTGGTCATCTGTAAGCTCCTTCCAGAAGGGAAGTGTTTCAAGGTAATTATGCATATATCCATCCTTTCAGTAATAGTATAGCAGAAATAAGAAATTTGCGTTGTCCTTTTGCATGCTTCCTGTATAGTATACACAGAATGTACAGGAAAGGTAACAGCAGGAGAGTGCATGAGTTATACCTTTAAACCTTACAGGGGTTATCATGTACAGGATGTCGTCGTTGACGGTAAATCTATGGGACAGCTGGATAGCTATACATTTTCTTCTGTCAGTGAAAATCATACCATTCATGTTATTTTTGAAAAGGATGAGGTAAAAGCAGAACATACGAAGCTTGAACACGCTGATTCTGCTGGAGTACAGAAAAGCAGTCCTGAAAAATCACAAATAGCTATAAAGCATACAGCGGCGGATACCTTTGATTCTACTGGAAATGAAATCTGGCTGCTGGCTGGAGTTGTATCCATATTTGCAATGCTTTGTACGGCATTTATCGGTTTAAAAGAAGATGAAGGAAAAACGGTCTGTGTGATGGACAGATCGTTTTTAAGTTTACAATGTTTGGTTCATGAGCTAGCGCTTTGTAGCACACTGAAAAAAACAGTAAATGCTGATGCAGGTATAGAAAGCGATGACGGACAGTAAAGAGTATACTTGCAAACTGAAAGTTATTTCAATATTTAATGGAATCAGCTACTAGTCCCATATGAAGCTTTCATCAGGTAGTGATAAACGGATATGATTCTTTCAGCCTTTGTCTGCGGCATATGCGCGGTATGAATCCGGGATATGCAGATCTGTTTTTTTCAGTGTGATATTGTTCCTAATATAAATATGGTATGCAGCATAGGATTCTGCTTTGGTTTGTGATAAAATAATACCATTCGAACAGGAGGCGGCATATGAAAATAGCACAGGTATTTGTTGAACATCCCATCATGCATCTGGACCATACCTTTACCTATGCCTGCGACGGCTTTTCTGTACAGCGGGGAGTTCGTGTACAGGTGCCATTCGGGAAAACCTCGATTATCGGCTTTGTTATGCAGGTGGAAACGATCACGGAGCAGCAGGCTGCCGGATACGGCTTCACCATACGTCCGATTGACAAGGTGATTGATGAGGAACCGCTGCTGAATGAGGAGCTGTTTGCTCTTGGTGAATGGATGGCGAAAACCTGTATCGTACCAATGATCAGCTGCTTTCAGTGCATGCTTCCGGCAAAGCTGAAACCAAAATCAACGCATGGACATGCAAAGAGGGAAGCCTGGATACGTTATGTGAAAGATGGGGATGGGCTGACGGTAAAGCAGCGTGCCGCATTACAGGCACTGCAGGAAGAAAAGGAAATGCTTCGCTCACAGTTTTATCAGATTTATAAAACACCGGGTAAAAAGCTGGTAAAGCTTGGGCTGGCACAGGTATATGAAAAAGAAGCGCAGGCACGACTTTTGTCAAAGGAAATCACACAGCAGGATCTGCCCCTTCACCCGGAGCAGCAACAGGCGCTGCATATCCTGCAGAAGGTAAGCGGGCATGAGGTTGTTTTACTGCATGGTGCGACCGGCAGTGGGAAAACAGAGGTGTTTCTGCAGCTGGCAAGGTCTGTCATGCAGCAGGGAAAGCAGGTTCTGATTCTGGTACCGGAAATCTCTTTGACTCCACAGATGGTAAAGCGGGTAACGGCACGCTTTGGAAGGCATGTGGCAATCTATCATTCCGGATTGAATGCACAGGAGAAATACGAGCAGTATCAGCTTGTCCGCCGGCATCAGGTGCAGATCGTGGTCGGTACACGCAGTGCGGTTTTTATGCCGTTTGATAATCTGGGTGTCATCATCATGGATGAAGAGCACGATACCAGCTATAAGCAGGATTCCTCTCCACGCTATCATTGTCGCGATATCGCTTTGCAAAGAGGAAGACATCATCATGCGCTGGTCGTTTTGGCAAGTGCCACGCCTTCTCTGGAAACCTATGCCAGAGCAATTAAGGGTGTTTATCGGCTGATTGAAATGCCAAGCCGCATCAATGGCAGCTTTCCGGATGTAAAGCTGGTGGAAATGCGCAAGGCGGTCGGTCGGGGAGAGAGCTATCTGCTGAGCAATGAGCTGCTGGCTGCAATGTATGAGCGGCTGCAAAGAAAGGAACAGATCCTTCTGCTTCTGAATCGCAGAGGCTATACACCAATCCTTCGCTGTATCGGCTGCGGCCATGTCGTAATGTGTCCGCACTGTGAGGTGGCGATGTCCTATCACAAGGATGATAAACAGCTGAAATGCCATACCTGCGAATATACGATGCCGGTACCGAATTACTGTCCCGAATGCGGCAGTGATACCTGGCGGTATCTCGGGCTGGGTACGCAAAAGCTGGAGGAGCTTGTGCAGATCAAATTTCCGGATGCCAGGATTATTCGCATGGATGCGGATACGACAGGGAAAAAAAATGCCCACGAGGAGCTGCTGGCTGCCTTTGGTGAGCACAGGGCGGATATTCTTATGGGAACACAGATGATTGCGAAGGGGCTGGATTTTGAAAATGTGACACTGGTTGGTATCATCAACGGGGATGCCATGCTGAATCGCAGTGATTATCGCAGTGCAGAGCTGACCTACGATCTGCTGGAGCAGGCGGTGGGAAGAAGCGGGCGCGGTGCCAAGGCGGGGGAGGTCATTATTCAGGCATACGATACAACACATTATGCCATACAGTGTGCGGCGCACCATGATTATCGAGCCTTTTTTCAGAACGAAATGAAATACCGGCATATTGCAGGCTATCCACCGTATACCTATCTGGCCTCCATGATGTTTTCCCATACCTCACCGGAGGAGGTCGCAAAGGCTGCCGCCAGAGCAAAAAAGCTGCTGGAAGCGCATGCGGGATATCGAATTCTGGGACCGGCACAGCTGACAAAGCGCAAGGATGAGATGCGTATGCGCATCCTGCTGAAGGGAAAACAGCAGGAGCTGCTGGGGCAATGTGTCCGAGAGGTTTATGATGCACATCTCGCCGCAAAGGAAAAGGCCAGACTGGATATCGATGTATCTCCGGTCGCGCTGGATTGAGGAGGCTGTTATGCAGAAAAAAGAATGGATACCGGTGGGAGCGGCACTGCTTCTGTTAGCTTTCGGTGCAGTTTATGATTATCAGATCACGGATACCCTGTACCAGACGCTTCCAATGACAGGTATGATATTTGAACGCTTTTTACTACTACCTGTACAAATGATGACCGTGCTTGCCATGGCGATGCTGTTTCGTGTAAAGAAAAATGCTTTTTATCTTTTAATCGGCTATGCGGCATCCTACTATATGCTGCAGGATGCCTTACATTACTGGGTTTCCCTGCAGAACAGTGGTGTACAGCTGCTCCTGCTTGCAGGAAGCGGTGGACTAATCGCTGTTGTGCAGCTAGTGATACAGCGTATTCCCTATAACTGGATACAGAAGCATCTTTCATTTTTTGTGTTTTATACACTTGTACTGCTGAGTGCGGTGCTGATTACGACGATTCTCAAGCTGGCGTGGGGACGTATCCGCTATCGCGATATGCAGGATGCCGCACAGTTCTGTGTATGGTATAAGCCATGCGGATCGATTGGCAGCAATTCCTTTCCAAGCGGTCACACAACAGCCTTTACAACCCTTATGTGCTGGCTGCAATGGAAAAAGAATCCGTATGAGAAACCGTCCGTTTGGCGTTATCTGCTGATTGGAACGGCAATTCTTTTCATGCCGCTGACACGCATGATTATGGGTGCTCATTTTTTGAGTGATACAGCGATGGGCTTTCTGATCACCTATGGCTGCTATCTGTATTATCGACAATTTTTCAGGAAGAGGGGATATTTATGAACGCAAGAGGAATCGCTTATACGATGCTGAGGGATATCTGTTTACATAAGACCTACAGTAATCTGCTGCTGCGCAAGGGACTGAATCAGGCCAAGCCGCAGGATAAGGGGCTGATCACGCAGATTGTTTACGGTACTCTGCAAAACTACCGGCTGTGCCGCTATCAGTGGGAAGATTGTGTGAATAAGCTGCCCAGTGATGAGGTTTGTGTTTTACTGGATATGAGTGTGTATCAGCTGTTTTACATGGACAAGCTGCCCGCCTATGCGATTATCAATGATGCTGTAGAAATCACGAAGAAGCAGATTCATGGAAACATCGCAAAGCTTGTCAATGCTGTACTGCACGCTGTACAGCGCAGAGGAAAGCGGGAAATTACAGGCAAAGAGGAGGAAGCTCTGGCAATCAGGACCTCTCATCCAACCTGGCTTGTACAGATGTGGAAGGCACAGTACGGCTGGGATAACGCACAAAAGATTTGTGAAGCGGATATGGAAACAAAGCCAAACGCTGCCCGCGTAAATACATGGAAAATAACAAGAGATGAGCTGATGAAGCAGGATTCCTCCTTTCAAAAGGGATATCTGAGTGAGGATGCTTTGCTGTATGATGCATCGCTGGCCGCAACACCATGGTATGCGCAGGGACTGCTTTCCATACAGGATGAAGCGAGTCAGCTGATTGCACGTATCGTGGATCCGCAAAAAGGAGAACAGATTCTTGATGTGTGCAGTGCACCGGGTACAAAGGCGAACCATATGGCTGAGCTGATGCAGAATGATGGCAGCATTGTATGCGGCGATATTCATGAGCATAGAGTAGAGCTGATCAGGGAGGGTGCTGCGCGTCTTGGTATCACGATTTTAAAGCCGCAGGTTATGGATGCGACAGAGCTCAAGGAAGTCGAAGGAATTCTGTTTGATCGTGTATTATGCGATGTGCCATGCAGCGGATATGGGGTATTAGCCAGAAAAAGTGATATCAAGGTTCATATGCAAAGCGGTGATATGGATACGCTGATTCCGATTCAAAAGGCGATCCTTGCAAAGAGTGCCGAGCATGTAAAGGAACATGGGATTCTTGTATATTCCACCTGTACGCTGAATAAAAAAGAAAACGAAAAGCAGGTGCAGGCGTTTTTAAAGGAGCATGAGAACTTCACCCTGATAGAGGAACGAACGATATTTCCGTATACTGCACATACGGATGGATTTTATATGGCGAAGCTGCAGAGGATTTCATGAAGTAAATTATGGTATCGCCTAATAAAATAATGAAAGCTTAACAGCATTAAATATAGTATTAATAGAGCAAGGCAGAAAATTCTGTCTTTTTTTTATATATGCTATATGTTATATTTAGCTTGGGGAAAGGGATGATGCTATATGAAATTAACGGATTCATATAAACAGAAATTAAATATATTGATACCCTATTATAGGAATCAGAATTTGAAGGAAACAGGGGAAGGTATTTGGCAACAGTCAGCATTTTATACAAATAGCGATACAAAGCTTCCTGTATGTTCTTCAAAGCTATACTGCGGTTTGGAAAAACAACGTATGTTGGTACGGGATGCTATATACGAATTTGCTGCAGAAAATCTAAACAAACGAGTGATGGAAGACGATGAATGGAATCAGATTATAGATAAAACAGCGCATCAGGTATGTAAACTCATGGATTTTAGAAAAGAAAAGGAAAGCATAAATGTGTTGGAAAAAGCATGTAGAAGGCTTGAAATTTGTAGAGGGGTTCTCTACTATGAAGAAATCTTATGGCTGTTTGAAATTTTAAAAGCATATTTCAGTGCTATGGATCAAGTCATCACTGAAAGTGAATTCTATCATCTTGATGCGATTACTACCGTATTTCATAATGATTTGAAGCAATTGTCAATGTATTATCTATATGTATATGCGAATCATAATGAAGATGAAAAAATAGGATATGTGTTGAATAAATATGAGTATCATGCATCGCAACTGTTATCCAATCAGTTGTTTGCAATGAATGCAGATTTACGAAAGGGCAAAATACTGAATTTTTTAGATACTGGAAAAGAATTGGAGAAACTGTTTCAGGAAACAAATAATAAGATTCAATTGTATTATTTATATATGAAGTTAATAGCAGCTTATATTGATATTGATATCAGTATGGCATGTAAATATATAGAGAAAATTAAAAATTTTCTATTGACCAATGATGAACTATCTTTGCGTCAAAAAAGTACCGGTTATATGAATATGGGGACACTTTTGTTATATGCAGGTAGATATGAGGATAGTATTGAATATCTGGAGGAAGCTATTAAGCTTTCTGACAGGAAGCTTGTGCGTTGCGAAATCTGTATCTCTCATGCATATCGCATGTTGAGGCTTCCAATACCGCATCAATACTTGATAACGGATGATGTTGCAAAGGGCGATATGGTTGATTGGTTATTATATGTGTTCTTTTATAATCTTGAAACAGTTAATAATGAAGAACAAAAGAAATATCTAATAAAAAAGGTTTTACCATTTCTTGAAATAAATGATAAACTCTATCTTAAAATTTTAGAGGAGGAGCTTGAGTTATTGTGTGATAACGGGAAAGGATATAAAGCAATCTATGATTATCATGTATATGTGCGGAAAAAATCGATGAGAATCATGAATAAACGAGGAAAATAAGAAGATTTTTTATGATTAGCTGCATGTCTTGTATGTCGTTAAGGAGTAATTTATAATAATTATATAAAATAAGGAGGAAAATAAAATGATAGCTGTGAAAAAACTTATTTTACCGTTTGTATGCCCGGCGTTTCTGTATTCAGATGCAGGAATAATAACAAGGCCAGGCATACAACCTAGAGGTGGAGGTATTATTATAGAGGAATAAAAAGGAGGAAAGGGCAGCCTTCATCCAGAGTAAGCACTTAAAAATTTATGAAAAAATTATACGTATTGATATTTACAGGTATGTTATTTTTCACAACAATAGGTGTCGGTGCAGCATCTGCTCAATATTATCAAGGTAGACTGTCTATTCCTGGTGGCGGAAGTTCAGATATGACCGGTTCAAGAATGAAGGTAAATGCTACGAATAATGGAAAGATGAGTGGTGTTACCAGTGCCTGGCTTGGTGCTTATGGAAGAATTTGTCACAGTGATGGAAATCCTGCTGCGAGACAGGGACAAAAAAAATTAAATAGTAGTCTCCAACCTCTGGATATTGATCAGGGCGTCTATTTAACAGGTAGTTTGTTCAGAGGAAGAGTTTTCTCACAGGGCGCTGAACCAAATAATATTACTGTCGATGTACAATTTACACCATGGTAAAATAAATGAGACAGAGGAATTCTGTCTCATTTATTGAGAGAGAAGGTTAATTATGATGTGGGGAAAAACGAGATATTTTAAAAAAAATATATTGCTAGCATTTTTTTATCTGCTGAGTATTGTATATTATATTTGCGCATATACAAGAGATATATCAATTGATGATTATCTTATGAGAATCCATTACATCACATTGATATCAAATAATATCATCATCTATTATTTATATAGAAAATATTCAATATATAAATCTATACATAAATCCATAATTGTTCGATTAATGAAGCACAAATTTGAAAGGATATTATGGAGAAATGCAGCTGCAGATGCAAGCCTGTTTGTTGTCTCAAACTATATCGTTCTCTGTTCGTTTAATGTTCAGTATATTCAGAATACAGTTTTAGTGATACTGTTTCTATTTGCAAATTTCATTCTGTTTCTTCTATTGGAAGGAATTGTTATCTATAGCATTACAGAAGATATTCATAAAATAATGTTATTATTGCTTGTTGTCTTAAATCTTTTTTTTCATTATATATTCATACCAGTCGCATTTTTATAGAAAGGGGCAAACATGATGCTTTCTAAAAATAAATATTGTTTTAGAGTAGCGACGATATTGGTTATCCTTACCATATTGCAATGGGTGATAACCTATATGGAGGCTTACCAAGAAGCGACACCGCTGAATCAGTTTTATTTCACAACATCATTTCCGAGAAGTATATGGTTTGAAATGCTTTTGATGCTGTTATTTCCTTATGTAATATTGATGGATTATCATAAAGCTGTAAGTAGTGGTTACATCCATCAAATGATGATTAGAGTGGGAATAAAACAGATGTTTTTCTATTCCATTAAGCAAATCACAAAATATACATTAATTTTCTCGATATTGTTATATGCAGTGGTTTTATTCAACAGCTATGTAATTGCATTCATACAGCCGAACGGTATTCCATCTGGACAAGAGCTTTTATCTTATTTTCTGGGAACATATGATATTCCGGATTTTCTCATTTATTTTATTACGACTGTTATAGGAATATGCATATATTCTATTTTCATGTTTTCTCTTTGTTATGTCATACGCAATCGATATCTATATGTTTTCTTTACGCCTCTACTGTTATTTATTGGTATATTTTCCATATCCAGTTTCTTACACCCATTTCTGTTACAATTCTCATGGTATGCCCAAAATTCGGAGATTATGGCTATGCCATCCTGCATATTGCCGATTGCTTTATTTGCGCCGGGTAGTTTAATGTAGCTATTGGATTTTATAATTTTATTATCGGAACCATTGTGTATTTTGGAGGTGGAATCAGTATTTTAATTATTGCCTGCAGAAAAATGAAAAAGGAGGCTTTCTTATGAAAAAGACGATTTTGGAAATATGTCATGTCTCAAAATCATTTAGACACCAAAGCATTTTATCAGATGGCAATATGACGGTTTATGAAGGTGAGCTTCTTTATTTGTGTGGGAAGAATGGAAGTGGTAAATCTACAATATTTAAAATCATAGCCGGTTTACTAGAACCGGACACTGGTACATTGAATTGGATGAAAAAGGTGAAAATAGGTGCGTTAATTGAGAATCCTGAGTATATGGGAAGTGAAACATTATTTGATAATCTTCGTTTTTTATATCAGTTAACTTCACCCTTTCATAAACAGGAAGTAGAGATGCTGGTTAATAGATTTAATCTTGCTCTGTACAATAAAAAACCTTTAAAAAAGTATAGTGTAGGGATGCTTCAGAAAGTGGGAATCATTCAGGCCATCATGGAACATCAAGATTTTATTATGCTTGATGAACCGATGCGTGGATTGGATAAAGAGGCGCAGCAAACGTTTTATGAAATAATACAGGAACTCCATGAGGAAGGGAAAACCGTAATCATTGCATCACATGATGTTATGGATGAAATTGAATTTGATAGAAAACTATGTGTAGAAAATGGAAAGATAATGGAATTATAAAGAAAGGAAGATTCCTGTATATAAAAGTTATTTTGCTAATAGTGTTTTCTGCTCTTGAGGCTGAAGATATCATGATGATTTTGTTTGGTATACCAAAAATACAGCTCATGTATGCCATGTTATTATGGCTTATCTGTGATATGCTTTTCTATAGTGATATGTTACTCCCTTATTTTCGTATGAAATATGGAATGGCAATTCGACTTCAAAAGCATGGGATGTATACATGGTATGTAAAATACAGCGGTATGTCTTGCATGATTTTATGTTTATTTAGAATCTTTTTGCAATATAATAGCAAAGCTATTCGTGTATCTATCGCAGTTATTATGCTATATACAATCGGAGAATGGCTCATTTTTACGCTTGTAATGATACTTTTTCAGCGACTTTCACAAGAAAAACAGCTGATGATTCAATTTGTTTTATTAATTATGACGCGATATGCTTTCTATTATTTTTGTATATAGAATATAAGAAGTCAAAGGGAAGGACTTTAATCCGTAAGCATTGGATTTTCTATAGCGTTAATGGCAGAATTAAGGTCAAATCAACAATTAAAGTTACAAATCGCACAGTAGAAACAAATATAGATATCCAATATTTAAAGCTTGTTTCTAGATTATGATTCTCATACGCATGGAGGTGGACAAGCATAGATGAGTGACGGTACAAATATATACCGTTTTTCTTGCTACGATATGAAAAAAATAATATGCATATTGGTCTGTATTTCTCAAATTCTTGTTGTTTATTGCGTGAAGTTTGCATTTTATGAACGCGATATTTCCAATATCCAGGGCTTCTTTGGATTGGAAGGAGAAAAGGAAGCGACTTTTTTCGAAATAACCCCGCAAAGCAATGAATTCGATCATAAACAAATGATAAATACCATGGAGGCCTTATCTCAAAAATTTAATTGTACGGTGATAAGAACAGAACAGCATGATTCTGAGTATATCTGGTATCTCTATAGTCCCTATGATATTTTTCAATACATGGATATTTCCAAGATTAGTGAGCATGATCTTGTATATGAGAATCAGTTGCGCTATGATACAAAACAAAACAGCCTGCGCTTATTCAATCAGGACATTCGTCTGGTTATTCAGCCATTTCAAAATCTGAATCAGAGATTTCAAAATCTCGCAGGAGATTATATCCTGTATTTTAATCAGGATACAGATAAAGATGCCTTTCTTACCGATATCTCTCAGCAGTATCCGGGTGCAATACAGGATATGGGAGCTTTTGAACGACATGCATTTACGCTTTCATCCTATCTGAAAGAGAACATAATTCCGATGGGAATCATAACATTCCTATTGCTGGGGCTGCTTCTCATCATGCTGGTGAATCAGAAATTAAAAACCATCGGCATATTGAAAAGTATGGGAATGTCTGGGCTGCGCATTGGAAGGTTACTGTATCAGAAGCTGTTTTTTCAAATCCTGGCTGTATCGTTACTCAGTATTGTTGTTGCTTATATCTGTATGATAGGCTTTGTCGCCAGACAGACCTATGAGGCAATCCTTTTGCTTTCTTTCTTCTGGATTGGATTTTCAATCGGTATGTTTCTTGTATTTGCAGGTACGGTTTTGTTGATTCTACGCTGTCCTGTCTATGCATTTATAAAAAATAGAAGCTTCACCAGACGGTTTATGAATCTGAACTATCTATATGGTATTCTCGCCCTTCTTGTCCTGATGCCGCTTTGCATAACTGCATGGAAACAAATGCAATTGAATCTGCCTACCTTTCAAGCACTATTGCGCCAACGGGATATGCTGGATTCCTATGTGTATGCATTTGATTATCAGGACGGATTTCGCTTTGACGGCTATGATGAGCAATCCATAGAGGAAGATTACAGAAACAAAAAGCCAATTAAGAATGAAATGTATCGGATATACCTGCAGGAATACGAAAAGATAAATAGAGAAGGAGGTATCTATTATCGAAAGGATGTTATCCCAAAAGGAGAGGAGCTGCAGCCGTATGCGGAAGTGAATCTGAATTATACAAAGCGCTTTCCTCTTAGAAAACGGGATGGCAGCCTTATTGAATTAACGGACAAAAAGGATACGGTGTATATCCTGCTTCCTGAATCGCTTACTACTGTGGATATCAGCTATCTTGAAACATACGGCAATCGGATTGAGAGGCTGTATATTCAGGATGAGCAGGTGGATGCTGTGGATTTTTCTTTGCTGGACAGTATGCTGGATACAGCTTCCCCGATGTTTTATGTTGTATATAGTGATGATGCCTTTCGTCTGGGGAAAAAGGTAACAAATTATGTATATATGGATATGGATAAGCTGAGCACTTTGACCTCAGTTCATAACGGGGAGCATCTGGAGCTTGTCAACAGTCGCGAGCGTTTGCAGCAGCGCATGCAGACACTGGCGAAGGAGCTGCTTCTTCAGGGAATGGTATTTGTTCCCTCCGCATTGCTGATTCTGCTGGTTATGGCAGAGTATACACATTTGTATCTGCTTTCCTTTCGACAGCGTATTTTTGTCAGACGGGTACAGGGAACCTCCTTTTTCAGGGTATATCTACGGTTGTTTACTGAGCTGTCAGCACCCTTTGTGTTTGTAATCGCATTGTTTCATCAACAGGAGGAATGGAAAATCACAGGTGTATTTCTGATGATCAGTCTGATTGCGTCGATGCTGTTTGTCTATGTAAAAGATAAGGGTGTACGAAATCAAAGCAGGGAGGTGCATATCGGATGAAGTCGATCACGTTAAAGAATATTACACACACATACGGAAAACATACGGTTCTACATGATGTCACCCTATCATTGCCCATAGGAAAAATGATTGCGATATGCGGTCCAAGCGGCTGTGGAAAGACAACGCTTCTCAATATTATCGGCTTGCTGGAGCGTCCGAGCGGGGGAAGTGTGCAGTATGATGAAATGGAGGTTCGCGCAAACAGCAGCAGAGCGGTGAAAAAGCTCCGCTACACAATCGGCTTCCTGTTTCAAAATTACGGATTGTCGGATAATGATACGGTTTTGTGGAATATGATGAGTGCCATGGAATATGTGAAGACCGGTAAGGAAGAGAAAAAGAAATGCATTGCGCAGGCGCTGGAAAAGGTGGGACTGTACGGTATCGAACAACAGAAAATCTGTCAGCTGTCTGGTGGAGAGCAGCAGCGTGTAGCGCTGGCAAAGCTGATGGTAAAGCCCTGTGAACTGATCCTTACGGATGAGCCGACGGGAAATCTGGATGAGGAAAATCGGGATATAGTATTTTCGATTTTGCGTGATTTGAATCAGAAAGGAAAGACGGTTGTTATGGTTACGCATGATCCTGTGCTTGCGAAGCGTTGTGATGAGGTCATTTTATTGGAAAAACACATATAAAAAGCTGGAGGCAGTGATTTTGAAAATCGGAATATGCCTCCAGTTTTCGTATATTCTATTGTTATGGTGAAAAGAGATGCTTATCGTGTGAGAATTTATTTTCCGAAACACAGATAAATGCATTGGCTATGATAAAATCTTCAAATTTCATGAAAAAGTATATATGCAGCAATAAAAATACGATATACTGTACATAACAAATGGAGGGATTTTATGGTAAAAGAAGAGGTAAGAAATCTGTCATTTCTGTTTACGGAAACAGGGTTTGTGTTGGATACCGTTGATAGAGAACAGCAAGATTCTAAATGGTTTCAACGATTTCAGGAGGATTAATACAGTGCCTTGTATGATTTCGGCTTTCAGGAACGCATTCATCAACTGCATGCTTCCACCGGTTTCCTTCATCGTACAGCAGAATTGTTTATCCATGTTTTAACATCCCTAAGCGAGCTGGAAATCGCCAGAGAGCAGGTGCAAATCACATTGCCAGTTGACATATGGGAACAATTGCAGAAGGAGCTGCCTTTTGCTATTGGCAGTGAGTTCATTACCTATGAATGGGTACAGAATATCTTTGTTCACCTGCACGAGGTATTTTGCAGGGAAATCCGCAGGTATGAGGGAAGTGTAAAACTATATCTTGCTGAGAAAAATCAGAATCTAAAGGTGGCAGAGCGTATTTTCTTTCATTTGGTTGAGAGCAAGGATGAGGATTTTCCATTTGCTTTTCTGGCAACCTATGCGACGAAGGATACGGAAGGCAGGATCCGGCACATGCCGCTTCGTTACGCTTTGGAAGAATTCAAGCAGGAGCGCGACCGTCTGCTGACTCTGTTATCCTGTCTGAACAAGGCTGCAAAGACATGTGACTTACTGGATTCCTTTATCGCGCATGGAGAGCTGTTTCATCCTTTGCGCCTGCAGACACAGGAGGCCTATGAAATCCTGAAGCATACAGAAGAAATTGAAGCCTGTGGAATCTTATGCAGAATCCCGAACTGGTGGCGGAAAAAATATGCCAGTGTTTCTGTAACCATGAAGATGGGGGAGAAAAAGCCTTCCCTGCTCGGTTTTGATTCTCTATTGTCAATACAACCGGAATTCAGTGTGGACGGTGTTGCTTTAACCAAGGAAGATATCGAACAGCTGCTTCTGCAAAGTGAGGGTCTTGCCTTTTTAAAGGGGAAATGGGTTGAAGTCAACCATAAAAAGCTGCAGGCTCTTTTAAAGCAGATGGAAAATTCAGAAAATGAAAGTATTACGTTAATGGAAGCTTTAAGAACCAATCTAAAAGAAGAAGAGCAAGCAGAGGATGATATAAGCATATGCAATGTGGAATGGCTCCAGTCTTTTCTCCAAAGTCTTCGCAAGCCTGCTGAACATCAGAGCGATCATGTGCCTGCGACACTTCAGGCAGTGCTTCGCCCTTATCAAAAGGCAGGCTACAGCTGGCTGCGGCAGACGCAGCAGGTTCATTTCGGAGCCTGTCTTGCGGATGACATGGGGCTTGGTAAAACGCTTCAGGTATTGAGCTTTCTGGAGGAGCTGCGTCTGGAGAAGCCGGATAGCAAAGTTCTACTCATTGTCCCTGCTTCTTTGCTGGGAACTGGAGCAGTGAGGGTAAGCATTTCCTTTACACCAAAGATGGATTTTCATATATTGCATGGCAAAACAAGTGATAAGCTCTGTATGGATTATGAAGACTTGCATGTGTTCCTTACCATCACAACCTATGGAATGGCCGCAAAGCTGAGCTGCCTGAAGGATGAGGAATGGGACTGTATCATCCTGGATGAGGCGCAGGCAATCAAAAATCCACTGACCAAGCAGACCAGGGCACTCAAAGGGCTTAAGGGGGCGATGCGAATTGCCATGACCGGTACACCGATTGAAAATGATTTATCAAATTTATGGTCCTTGTTTGATTTGCTGAATAAGGGATTGCTGGGCACAGCAACGGAATTTAAAGCCTTTGTAAACGTCTGGAGGAACATCCGGAAGGATATCAAAAGCTGAAAGCGATGATTGCTCCGTTTATGCTTCGGCGTTTGAAAACGGATAAAACCATTATAGCGGATCTGCCTGAAAAGCTGGAATCCGATGAGTATGTCACACTCAGCAAACAACAGGTTGTCTTATATCGGAAGCTGATTGCCGATATGGAAGAGAAAATCAAAGAGTCTGAAGGAATGGAACGCCGTGGCATAGTGCTGTCCACCATCACAAAGCTGAAGCAGATATGCAATCATCCGGATCAGTATCTTAGAGAGGAATCGTACCGGATACAGGATAGCGGAAAGCTGGAAATGCTGAAAGAAATCTGTGAAACGATATATGAAAAAAGAGAACGGGTTCTGGTATTTACACAATATAAAGAAATCATTCCGTACCTGCATGCTACTCTGGCCAAAATTTTCCATCAGGAGGGCTATGTTCTGCACGGTGGTACACCGGTGAAAAAACGTTCAGAGATTGTTGCCGCATTTCAACAGGAAGCCTATGTTCCCTATATCGTTCTTTCCTTAAAAGCAGCTGGAACCGGATTGAATCTGACAGCCGCAAATCATGTGATTCATTTTGACCGCTGGTGGAATCCGGCAGTTGAGAATCAGGCAACGGACAGGGCATTTCGCATCGGTCAGAAAAAGAATGTAATTGTACATAAGCTGATCAGTAAGGGAACGGTGGAAGAAAAAATCGACGAACTGATAAAATCCAAGGTGGCGCTGTCACAGCAGGTAATCGGAGATGGTAAAGAGACATGGATTACGGAGATGAACAATGAGGAATTGATGAATCTTCTTCGTTTGGATGCGAGGTGAGCATATGAGCAGATATTGGAAAACAGCAGAATATTCTCAGCTATCGGCAGAGGAGCTGCGATATAAGGCTGAGGAAAGTATGAGGAAAGCAGAAGGTAAGGGCCGCAGCATGGAGCCGGTCACGATAGAAGGAAGAGTAATCACCGTCAGCTGGTGGGGAAAGGCATGGTGTGAGAATCTTGAAAAATATGCAGATTTCGCATCACGGCTGGAGCGTGGAAAGCGATATGTGCGTACGGGAACTGTGATTGACCTAAAGATTCGCGCGGGAAGAATTCAAGCTCGGGTTCAGGGACGGCGGAAAGCACCGTACAAGGTGGAAATTCACATATCACCATTAAAGGAAGAAGACTGCCAGCGCATAATGCAGGCTTGTGCCAATCAGATTGAAAATCTGGAAGCACTGCTCAGCGGTGAATTCCCACAGAGTCTGCAGGAGCTGTTTACCGGTGAAAGCGGCCTCTTCCCAAGTCCAAGAGAAATCAGCTTTCAATGCAGCTGCCCCGACTGGGCGATTATGTGCGAGCATGTTGCGGCAGTATTGTATGGAGTAGGAAATCGTCTGGATGAAAATCCGTTTCTGTTTTTTACACTGCGTGGAATTGATTTAGCTAAATTTATCGACGTTGCGATTGGGAATAAAGTGGAAATGATGCTGGAGCATGCAAATGAAAAAAGTGCACGTATTATGGATAATGTGGCAATTCACGATGTATTTGGATTATAAGGAGATGTTATGGAAAAAAGAAAAAGTGTGTCCATGGATGCGTTCATGGGGAAGTATGCGGGTGTATATTACATAAAGCTGCTGCTGAAGGAGCCGGTTGAAAGTCGTGCTCTTGCAATCAGGGAGCGACTGCTAAAGAGGTTTAACGAGGTAGATGATGTTATAGAGCAGGAGGGTATGTATTCCTATGCACTCTGTAATCATAAAGTAACCTATAAGGATGATGTGAAGGTGCCATCGCAGCTGTTTATAACGCAGATGATTGCGTTTGATAAAAAGACGATACCGGAACTGGTTTTGCAACAATGCTGGAGCTGTGAAAATGTTGAGGAGCTGCTCGAAGACTGTCAATATGAAATCATGTTTTCCGATTTTATGGCAAGTGGGCTTCCTGTGCGGGAGCGTTGTGAAATACTTGCAGCATTTGCGGATATTATGATGGAGGTTTATCCGGAGGCAGTGGCGATGTACTGGCCGCATGCAGGAAAGATTGTACCAAGAGCTGACTGGTTAAACAGCAGCTGGAGCAATCCTGCGCTGCATTTTCTTGATGGCGGTGTCAATGTGCGATTGTTCAATATTGCGGAGAGCTCGGAAAAGATTGTGGATACGACCGGTTTGACAGCGATAGGATTGTGTGATTTGCAGTGTCACTTTCATGATTTGGATATAGATTTTATTATTCGCTATATGTTTAATTTTACATCTTATCTTTATGCACAGGGAGAAGATATTATCAAAGACGGAGATACTATGGATGGTAGGAATGCACAGGAGCGATGGCGTTGTCAGCACGAGGATGTATTAGTTTCTCCAAGTCGGGTGGTTATTGATGTGAATCCCGGTGAATTTGGTGCTGGAAAGCGTGTTGAGCAAATGGAAGCATAAACAAGGCAGCAAAGATTATAATGTGAGATTCAGCTGCTATGGTGATTGTTAGTAAGTCAAGTGCTATTCTAATCCTATAGATCTAATTTTATTATGGATGAATGCTGTTTTTGGGCCTTCGGTCTAGCCTCTCCTGAGGCTAGTGGATCTAAATGCAACTATGATATGGTTAAGCAATCGTAACCCCAGTATAGCCTCTCCAAGGCTAGCGTATCTAAATTCTGGCAGCTCCTTTTTCAATTGTATCTGACAAATGTCTAGCCCCTCCTCGAGGATTATATGTCTAAATTTATGGATGTTAATTTGAAGATAAAAGGAATGATTGAGCTAGACTTCTCTTGAGGCTATCAAACAAAATCGCCTATAAATAAGAAAAGACGAGTATATACCGCTCGTCTTTTTACAATTGTTAAAGGTTATTCCCAGGTTTAAAAAATAGCACAACATTGCTTCCGGTATTACATGATTCCTGATTACATAGAGATATGGAACATGCATACATAAGTAATCACACTATCCTCAGCTACAGATTTGTCTTTTTTTCCAGCTGCCGGCACGCCCATAAAAAGCTGAGGCTTCCCATAAGGATAAACAGCAGCAAAACAGCTGTCAGATTCCCTGTGTCTATTCTGCCATATAGAATCAGAGAACGCAATGCCTGGATCATATGGGTAAACGGATTGAGATTGATTGCAGTATGTAAGAAACCGGTAATACCTGTCATGGGAAACAGTGCATTGCTGAGAAAAAACACCGGAAGTACAATCGCGTTCATAACAGTTTCGTATATCACCTCATTCGGAAGGAGCATGCTGATTCCATAAGACAGCCCTGCCATAAAAAATGAGGTCAGAAAAATCAGTGAAATAAAGATGAGATATCCAGAGAGTGGCAGGGAAAATCTGACAGAAAACAGAAGACTGAGAGCTATCATAATTCCTACCTCCAGAAAGGTACACAATACGGCTTCAAAAAGCTGTGCAAGCACAATGGAGCTGCGTGTGAGCGGAGCAATCAGTATACGATCGAAGCTGCCATCCGATTTCATCAGATAATTCATAATTCCACTGCTGCTGCAGGTCGAGAAGCTGAGTAGGACAATCAGTCCCGGAAGCATGAACGCCGTATAATTTTCGATGCCGGAATGCTGCATCGTTGAAGAAGCGATTGCACTATAAAGTATCAGCCACAGAATCGGCTGTAAAGCTGTCATAACAATGGTGAATTTGTTGTGGAATCTCCATTTTATATTCCTGTATAAAAGGGTAAAAACACTCATACACATTCCTTCCTTTCACTCTGTGTCAGTCTCAGATATACATCCTCCAATGTCGGCTGAGCGATTTCTATTCCCTGAAATGCCGCATGCCTTTTCAATAATACTGCCGTTGCTGCTTCTATATCGCTTTGCGGGGTCTGCGTATAAATCAGAAGCTTTTCAGCACGTAGAAGGATTTCCTTTGACATCTGCTCCTTTAGGATGCCACAGCCTTTTCTTGCCTCTGCTTCAGAGGAAAAGGTGATTTCTATCGAATTCTGCCGCAGTAAAGAGCGCAGCTGTGCGGGGGATCCCTGTGTTACTTCCTTGCCATCCTTCATAATGCAGACGGTATTGCTGAGCTGATCAGCTTCCTCCAGGTAATGTGTCGTAAGAAAAATCGTGACACCAAAATCATCTCTGATTTTTCTCATCATTCCCCACATCGCAATACGGGACTGTACATCCATTCCCACCGTAGGCTCATCCAGAAACAGAATTTTCGGATTCGTCATCATATTCAGGGCAATATCCAGACGCCGTTTCACACCACCGGAATAAGAGGATACCGGATAGCGCCGATACGGCTCCAGACCGAAATCAACAATGAGCGTTTCCATCCGTTTTTCGGCATCCCTTTTGGGGATTCTGTACAAACGGCTATGAAGCAGCATATTTTCTTCCAGAGATAAATACGTATCAATGGAGGTTTGCTGGGCAACGCAGGCAATTTGCGAGCGCAGAGAGGCTGCATCCCTACACAAATCCTTCCCCAGCATTGTTATTCTACCGGATGTCGGCTGCAAATAGGTTGTCAGTATTCTGAGCAGTGTGGATTTACCGGCACCGTTTTGTCCAAGCAAAGAGAAAATCTCTCCCCGTTCAACGCAAAGAGATATACCATTCAGTGCCTGTACGCCGTTTTTATACTGCTTGACTACCTGCTTTACCTGTATGGCGCTCATGCTTCCTCCAGAATCGGAAATTGTATTTCCGTGATATATTTTTTCGGATTTCCCTTGAACAGCATTCCCGGCCCCTTGATGAAAACCTCCCGAAAGGGTGCAGAAATCTTTAGGCTGTGTTTGACCGCATACTGATCAATTGCGGCATAGGCAAGCGGCAGTGTCGCATAGGAGCCGATATGGGGAACACATACCGCTTTGATGCGGGGCATTCGCTTTACTTCAATATCCTGAGTGCATGGCACTTCATCCGTTGGAACACAGAGCTCCAGTGCTCCCTGCTTTGTTTCCGAATTCATAGACAGATAGTTGAAAAACGGTGCCCCGTTTGTTTTCCCGTGTATTGATTGAAACACCTTAGGAAATACCCGGTTTGCTTTTGTAACATCTCCTTCATAACTCATGTATGCCACACAAAGCGGCTCAATCTCTCGTATTTCGATTTTATATTCCATGTTTCTTCTCCTCTTCTTTCTGAATGGCAATCCATACATCGCATTGGTTGTCGTATGGTGCCTGCGTCTGCACAGGATATGCTTCAATATCGGGAAGCCGTGCATATTCATAACCGGAAAACAGCAGCCATTCGGTATAAAACCGGCGGAAAATATCCTGTACATTTTCCTTGAAATTCCCCTTGTTTTCAAACACAGCCCAGGTCGCGGCAGGAATGCGCAGCTCATGAAACCGGGATGGAATCTTTTTGCTTGTGGCAACTGCTATATAGTAGAAAATGTGATCGGGATCCTCATATACGCTGATGCCGAAGATTGCATTCGTACCAACATCGGATTGCTGACAGAGCTCTGTGTATTGCGGACTTTGCATTGTTTCCTTCCAGAAATGGGGGACAATTTTATGATTCTCCTCCATCTCCTCGCATAGGTGTATTCGGATGCCGGCAAAGCGCAGCTCCCTTTTTTCTGCTATATGATAGGCCATAGGACTTCCTCCTGTGATATTGACAGAAAACTGTATTGGCGGATATGCATGCAGTGTTTTGCCGATATTCTTTGCGGCTGTCGGAGGGATACCGTGAACCTTTTGAAAGGCTCTGTTAAATGCGGTTGGTGAGGTATAGCCATACTTGAGGGCAACATCCAGCACCCTGGCATCACAGCGCTGCAAATCGAAGGCAGCCTGCGACATTCTTCGTCTTCGGATATAATCTGACAGCGATATGCCGGCGACATAGGAAAACATTCTTTGAAAATAATAGGGGGAGCAGCATGCGATACGGGCTGCCTCCTCGTACGATATCTCTGCATCAAGATTTTGCTCTATGTATGCGATGGCATCACTAAGCTTTCTTAACCATTCCATTTCTTTTCCTCCCTTGCGTATAGGGTATTCCAATACGTTTTTTTAATCCTCGCTTTTCCTGCGCTCTTTTGTAAACTATACGCTATATAAAAATTGTGTGCAAGTATCCCTAATTTTCATACCAGGAATACCGTAAGTGCATGGAAAGGCATATATGCAGGCTCTTTTGTTTGCAATCTCTCTTTGAGATGGCGTATAATGATGAACAGATGAGAGGTGACGTTATGTTAGAGAAAAACATATTGGAAGATGTACTGGAAATCGCCTGCAGTACGACGGGTGATTTTGCGGAGATTTTTGAAGAAGTCAATTACAGTACCAGAATATCCATGCTGAATGACGAGGTTGAAAGCACCAACAGCGGTATTCGCTGCGGGCTGGGTCTGCGGATTTATCATGGACTGGAATCCGTGTACGGCTATACCAATGATACAGATGAAAAAAATCTGAAGGAATTTGCGAAAAAGCTGGCGGACAGTCTGGGGGAACAGGGAAAGCATATTCCTGTGCAATTAAAGGAAATAACGTATGAAAATGCTCATATCATACGGCGCATACCGCGCGAAACTGCGCTAAAGGATAAAGTGGCGCTCATGAGGCGTGCTAGCGAAGCTGCACAGTCCTATGATTCGCATATAACGAAGGCGATTGTGAATTATCAGGATGATGAGCAGCATGTCGCAATATCCAATTCGGAAGGAAAATATATTCGTGATGTCCGGATTCGGACTAGAATGGCGGTATCTGCCGTTGCACAGGATGGAGCATTGCGGGAAACCGGAAGCTGTTCTCCCGGAGGCAGTGAAGGAATGGAGTTTTATGATACATACAAACCGGAGGATATCGGAAAAGAGGCGGCGCGCATTGCGATGACGATGCTGTATGCACAGCCGTGTCCCAGCGGTGTTATGCCGGTTATTATCGACAACGGCTTTGGCGGTGTCATCTTCCATGAGGCCTGCGGACACTCTCTGGAGGCACGCGGGGTTGCGAAAAATCAATCCAATTTTGCAGGAAAGCTGGGACAGAGAATTGCGAGTGAATGTGTAACGGCTGTGGATGACGGTACGATTCCCAATGCCTGGGGAAGTGCAAATATCGATGATGAGGGAAATTTCACACGACGCACGGTACTGATTGAAAAGGGAATATTGAAGAGTTATCTGGTGGATACATTGAATGGACGCCGATTGAACATGCCTTCCACGGCATCCAGCAGACGGCAGTCCTATAAATATGAAACAACGTCCCGAATGACCAATACCTTCCTGTTGAACGGTACGGATCAGCTGGAGGATATGATAAAGGAAACCTCGTATGGACTATATGCAAAGACAATGGCTGGTGGCAGTGTGCAGGCAACCGGTGATTTCAATTTCGCTGTCAGAGAAGCATATTTGATCGAGGACGGAAAGATAACAACACCTGTCAAGGGCGCAACACTGATTGGAAACGGCTCGGATACATTGCTGAAAATTGACCGAGTCGCAGGTAATCTTGCGCGTGCACAGGGAATGTGCGGATCCAGCAGCGGAAGCATACCTACAGATGTCGGTCAGCCGGCAATACGAGTTAGTGAAATGACGGTTGGTGGCAGTAAGGGAGGCAAGGAACATGCATAAGCAACGTTGGCTTGACGCGGCAAAGGCTGCGGGTATCGAACAGTTGGAAATCTATGAACAGAAAAGCAGATCCACATCCATACGGCTGTTTGAAGGAAGTGTGGACGGCTACACCATCAGTGAGTGTAACGGATTTGCGATTCGTGGTATATATAAAGGAAATATGGGTATCTGTTTTCTGGAACAGGATGATGATGCCTTACTGGAGGACACGCTCTGCAGGATAAAGGAAAATGCGGAGGTGATTACAAGCAGGGATGAAGTGGAAATTTATGCAGGTGATTCTGCGTATCCCCAGCTGCAGCTGCGCAGCTGTACATGGAATACACATCCGGATGCAGAAAAGATCGAAATGCTGAAGACGGTGGAGCAGTATATAAAGGAATCGGATGCCAGAATCGCTCAGGTTATGAATACCAGCTATGGCGAAGTCGATGTGGAAATTGCCATTGATAATACATTAGGTGTTCATCTGCATGATGCACAGCATGCGGCGTATATCAGTACAGCAGTTATGGCGAAGGATCAAGAGGATACAAAGATTGCAGGTGACTGGCAGTATCTGTATGATGATGTTTGCTTCGACGCGAAAAAATTTGCAGCAGGTGTGAGCCGTAAGGTGCTGGATAAGCTGTCTGCTGAAAGTGTGCAGAGTGCACAGTATCCGGTTCTGATTGAAAATGAGGCAATGGCAGATTTGCTGGCGGCCTTTAGCGGTATGTTTGACGGAGAAAATGCTTACAAAGGTATTTCATTATTGAATGACAGTATTGAGAAACAGATTTTCAGTGATAAAATTACAATTGTGGATGATCCGTTGTTGAAGAACGGCTATAACTCGAGAAGCTTTGATGATGAGGGGGTTGCCTGCAGGAATAAGATACTGGTTGATAAAGGCGTTTTAAAGACCTATCTGCACAATCTGAAATCCGCAAAGCTTATGAATTGTGAAACGACGGGCAATGGATTTAAGGCGGGATATGCATCCAATGTCGGTATAGCTCCAAGCAATCTGTTTATTGAAAATGGAAGTACATCTATGGATGAAATGATTGCATCGATGGAGGAAGGAATCATTGTTACGGAAATAACAGGTCTGCATGCCGGACTGAATGCCATGACAGGTGAATTTTCACTGCAATCTCAGGGCTGGTATGTGAAGGACGGAAAAAAGGTCAAGCCGGTCAATCTGATCACGATCGCTGGTAATTTTCTGGAGGCAATGAAGCAGGTGGAGATGCTGGGGAATGATGGAAAGCTGAATGCTGGATCTATTGGTTCACCGAGTATTTTGTTTACATCGCTTTCTGTCAGTGGTTTATAATGTGATACAGGCATTGTATGGCTGGTGTAACAGCTGCGTAAAAGCATGAATTTTACATTGAAAATGGCATGAAAATATTCTATAATATAGGTGCCAAATCCAAAGACCGAAAGGTCAAAAGAAAGGGACAGAGTATCTTCCACATAACTCTGTCCCTTTTGACGCAGTAAGAGGCACCAAATCCAGGAGTAATGAAAACGGCGAGTTCACCTCCTTTCCGTAGCAGTATCATCCCAGTTAACAGAACACTGAGATTATCTGCTTACTAATGCCGCCGTTTGTATTTCAGGACGATGTACAGGATGATTCCAAGCTCCCGCAGCACTTTCGGTGTGATACCAATCAGTGCGATGAGAAACCAGAATATGTAATCCATCCTTCCTCCTTTCACCTGGTGCATTTCTAAGGTATAGTGTATGCATACCGATGAACTTCCTACATATATACATACGAATGCAATATACAAAACTCCTAAAGGAAATAAATTTTTTTGTAAAATTTGATAAACTGTATCTCATAGAAAGAAGTGTCTTATGTTTCTTTCTAGTTTTGTGTGTTTGCGAAAAGACAGATTCAAATTCTATTGATAAGTACAATCGTGTTGCATTCTTCAGATTTTGAATTTAACCACAATTGGGTAAGCCCCTATACACGCTATTCATTTTCTTCTCTCTGCCTTCCATGTGGATTTCATTCCGATAATATCGTAAGTTTCTGAAAACTTTATTAAGAAATGGAAACTCCTTGGTCCCTGCAAGGATTCTATGGTAAAATAGGATACGGTGATAAAATGAAAAGTTTATATGATTTTACATACGATCAGATGGGCGATATGGCTCTGGAGCAGGGCTGGAAAAAATTTCGTGCACATCAGATCTTTCAATGGCTGTATCGCAAACGTGCAGTCAGCATAGATGACATGAGTGATCTTTCCAAGGACACCAGAGAGACCCTGAAGCAGCAGTTTTCTCTCACGCCGCTAAAGCTGCGTGATAAGCAGGTGGCAAGCGATGGGACGACGAAATATCTGTTTGCTTTGGAGGACGGCTCCCTGATTGAAAGTGTGCTGATGCAGTTTGATTATGGTAAGAGTATCTGTGTTACCTCACAGGTAGGCTGCAATATGGCCTGTGCCTTTTGTGCCAGTGGTCTGACAAAAAAGAAACGCAACCTGACAAGTGGAGAAATGGTGGCCCAGGTGCTGTATGTGCAGCGTGATCTGGATAAGCAGGAGGATCGGCTGAGTCATATTGTGGTAATGGGAACGGGGGAACCGTTTGACAATTACGAGCATGTGATGAACTTCCTTTCTACTGTCAATCATGATCGCGGATTGGGAATCGGTGCGCGTCATATTACGATATCCACCTGCGGTGTCGTTCCGAAAATTTATGAATTTGCCAAGGAGCACACACAATACAATCTGGCAATCTCTCTGCATGCGCCAAACAATGAACTCCGCGATCGTCTGATGCCGGTCAACCGTGCCTATCCACTGGAGGAGCTGATGGAGGCAATCCAGTATTATGCACGGGAGAACAATCGCCGTCTGACGTTTGAATATATTCTTCTGCGCGGGGTCAATGACCAGAAGGAGCATGTGGCACAGCTGGCAAAGCTGTTAAAGGGTCTGAATGCCTATGTGAATCTGATTCCCTACAACGCTGTGGATGAAAACGGCTTTCAGGGAGTGGATCATGCCCATGCCATGGTATTCTATGATGCACTCATGAAGCAGGGAGTGCGTTGTACGATTCGTAAGGAGCATGGTGCGGATATCGACGCGGCATGCGGACAGCTGCGTGTTAAGCATCTGAAGAAGGAACAGGAAGGGAGCCGTTCATGAGTATTCAATATTATGGAGCGAGTCATGTCGGACTTCGAAGAAGAAATAATCAGGACAGCATCTGTTTTCTGGAAAACGGAGAGCATGCTCTGTTAGCTGTAGTCTGTGACGGCATTGGCGGCGGTCTTGCAGGAGATGTTGCGAGTCGTATGGCTATTGAGCATATGAAGGAAAGCTTTTTGAAAATGGAAAAATGCAGCTCGGATGTTCAGGTCAAGCACTGGCTGCAGGATACCATACAGGAAGCAAATGATCTGATTTTTACGCAGTCAACACGCAATACAGAACAAAAGGGAATGGGAACCACACTAGTTGGTATTCTGAAATGTGAAACGACGACCTACATTTTCAATGTCGGAGATTCCCGTACCTATGGGCTGTATGCGGATGATTTTCTGGCATTGACAGAGGATCATTCCTATATTGCGGATATGCTGAAGCGCGGAGAATTGAGCGAAGAGGAGGCAGCGGTGCATCCGAATCGCAACATGCTGACCAATGCCCTCGGCATATGGGATACTGTACGCATCGATATCAATAAAATTAAAAATGATTACAAGGCGCTGCTGATTTGCAGTGATGGTTTACACGGCTATGTCAGTGAAGCGATTATTCGCGAGATTTTGGAAAGTAAGCGCAGCGTGGAGGATAAGGTACGCATGCTGATTGACAAGGCTCTTCTTGCGGGCGGCTATGACAATGTGAGTGTCATCATCGTGGAACAGGCAGGTGATCTCCATGAATAACAACAACAAAATGATTGCCGAGCGCTATATGATCGTTTCTTCATTGGGGGAAGGCGGTATGGCGGATGTCTATCTGGCAATCGATACCATATTGAACCGTGAGGTGGCGATCAAGGTGCTGCGTGGGGAGCTCAGCAAGGATCCGGTGACACTGCTGCGCTTTCAGCGGGAGGCCAATGCGGTCAGCAAGCTGAACCATCCCAATGTAGTGGATGTATACGATGTCGGAGAGTTTGAGGGACGTCACTATATCGTAATGGAATATGTACGCGGCCGTACACTGAAGCAGCTGATTTCCCAGCGTGGGGCACTGCATCAGGAAGAGGCTGTAAACATCATGATTCAGCTGACCAGCGCCGTACAGCATGCCCATGAAAACGATATTATTCACCGGGATATCAAGCCGCAGAATGTTCTGGTTAAGGATGATGGTACGGTAAAGATTACCGATTTCGGAATTGCGCTGGCGCACGATACGGTACAGCTGACGCAAAGTGATGCGGTACTGGGCAGTGCGCACTATCTGGCTCCGGAAACAACACGGGGAGAAACACCAAGCAATCAGGTGGATATCTATGCGCTTGGTATCGTGTTTTATGAGCTTTTGACCGGGAATGTTCCCTTCCATGGAGACAATCCCGTCCAGATTGCAATGAAGCATCTGCGTGAGGAGATACCAAGTGTTCGTGATTTCAATCCGACACTGCCGCAGTCCGTGGAGAACATCATCATCAAGGCAACCGTGAAAAACCGCAAGCTGCGCTATCAGAGTGCGAAGGATATGCTGTATGACCTGCACCGCTGCCTGCTTCCGGAATATGCACATGTCGAAAAGCTGGTGTTTGAGGAAGAGCATCCGCAGCCGACAATGGTCATGGAGCAGCGCAAGCAGAAGCAGACTAAGAAAACTGAGGTGCGCAAAAAGCATGTGGAGCCGATTGAAGAGGATGAAGAGGATGATTCCGGTAATCGGAAAATCACAAAAATCATCATTGCTATGATTGTTGGGCTGTGTGTGATCGGTGTTGCGGCCTTTGTACTGATGAGCGGAATTTTTGATAAAGAAAAGATGATTAAGGTCCCGGAGCTGTCCACATCACAGACGCAGCAGGAGGCAATTCAGACGCTGACCTCCAGCGGGTTTAAAAAGGATAATATTACGATTAAGCAGGAGCTGAGTGATGATGTGGAAAAAGGTCATGTTATCCGTGTATCCCCGGATACCGGAGAGGAAATTGGTGAAAAATCCAAGCTGACGCTGACTGTTTCCAGAGGAACCTGGTTTGTGGTAAAGGATTACCGCCATCGTTTACCGGAGGAAGTGGAAAAGGAACTGAATGAACAGAATCCAAACATCAAGCTGGAAATCAGCTATGAGCAAAGGGCGAATACGTGGCCCGGATATATAGCGGAACAAAGCGGCTTGGAAATCGGAGAAAAGCTGGATCCGGATAAAGAATATACATTAAAAATAACTGTCAGTCAGCTGATGAGCTGGAAGATAGAGGGCGTTGTAGGAAAAACGGCAGAAGAGGCCATTGCTTTAATTAAAGAAAAGACGGGAATACTTCCGGTATCGGATGAGCGTTCCTATGATGACCTGAGTGAAGAGGAACAAAAGACCATTAAAAAAGGAGTCGTTACAGACGTGGATCCTGCAGAGGGAACGGAATATGTCCAGCAGATGGAGAATCCGAATGTTATAACGATAAGGTTTTACAAATGACAGAAACAGGAAGAATTATCAAGATCGTATCCAGCCGCTATGAGGTGCTGGCAGCCAATCAGGAGCGGGTGCTGTGTGTTGCCATGGGAAAGCTGCGTAAGGCGCACTCTCCGGTTGTCGGCGATCTGGTGGAATTTGAACGCTTTGCGGATCAAAACGGTATTCAGAAAATTCTGCCCCGTAAAAATGCCCTCGTCCGCCCATCCATTGCCAACGTGGATCAGGCGATCATCGTCATGTCCTGCAAGGACCCGGATTTTTCAACAACCCTGATTGACCGCTTGATTTTCAGTGTATGCTATGCGGGAATCCGTCCTGTTTTATGCATCACCAAGCTGGATCTCATCGCTGAAAATGATGCAATCCATGAGGAAATCCAGCATTATATCGACAGCGGTTATGAAGTGTATCAGAGTGGGAAAGGCTATGCAAGTGAGGATCTGATACAGGCCTTGAAGGGAAATATCAGTGTGCTGACAGGGCAGAGCGGCGCAGGAAAAAGCTCCCTGTTAAACCGGATTGACCCTACCTTTCATCTTCAAACACAGGAAATCAGCAAGGCTTTGGGTAGAGGAAAGCATACAACACGGCATTGTGAGCTGCATGAGATTGCCGGCGGCTGGGTGGCGGATACCCCCGGTTTTTCCTCACTGGATTTTACTGCGATGAATATCACGCAGCTGGCCGAATGCATACCTGATTTTCAAAATGTTCAGGATGCATGCAGATTTCGCGATTGTATTCATGTCAATGAACCGGATTGTGCCATACGTGCTGCTGTTGAGGATGGGATGATACGCAGGGAACGCTATGCGCATTATCTGGAAATTGTGGATATGATACAAAAAGCAAAGCCGCGGTATTGAAACAGCATACAGAAAATACAATACAATTATGAAGGAGGACACACGTTATGAAAGAATTAGTAATCGCTCCGTCCATTCTGTCACTGGACTATTCCAGAACGAGTGAACAGCTGAAGGAGCTGGATGAAAGCAATGCGAAATGGATGCATTTTGATGTTATGGATGGCCATTTTGTACCGAATCTGACCTTTGGACCGGACCTTCTCAAGGGCTTTAAAAAAGCAGTGGATATGGTAATGGATGTTCATATCATGGTAGAAAATCCGGATATGGTTGCGGAAATCTTCGCCAAGGCAGGTGCAGATGTTATCACCTTCCATCTGGAAGCTGTGAAGGATGTGGATGCCTGCATTCAGCTGTGCAGAAAAATCCGTGAAATGGGTGTACAGGCAGGTGTATCTGTGAAGCCGAAAACCGGTGTGGACGCACTGCTGGCACATCTGAAGGAAATGGATCTGGTTTTGATCATGTCGGTGGAGCCGGGCTTTGGCGGACAGTCCTTTATGGAGGATACGCTGGAAAAGGTGCGCATACTGCGTGAGCGGATTGAAAAGGAAGGTCTGAATACACGAATTGAAATCGATGGCGGTATCAATGGGGAAACGGCAAAGCTGGCCGTAGCTGCCGGAGTGGATACGCTGGTTGCCGGAAGCTATGTGTTCAAAAACGGTATCGCAGAATCCGTGGATAAGCTGCTGGCATGTCAAAGGTAGTTCTCGTTGCCGGTATGTGTGAGACTGCGCCGGTCATTGCACATGCCGATTATATCGGCGTAGATCATGGAGCTGTCTGCTGCATGCGGCAGGGTATTGCCATGCGCAAGGCCGTAGGGGACTTTGACAGCATAACAAGGGAGGAGCTTGCACAGCTCAAGCAGTATTGTGAGGTGGAAAAGCTCCCCTCCCATAAAAATGAAACCGATACTGAGGTTGCAATCGAAGCAGCACTGCAGCTGGGCTATGATGACATTATCCTATACGGCGGCCTGGGTGGACGTCTGGATCATGAGATGGCCAATCTGCATCTGATGATCTATCGTGAGCTTCCGCTGACCCTGATGAATGATACCAATATCATCAAGGTATTGCATCCGGGAACCTATGAGGTCGAAAAGCAGCATACCTACTTGTCCTTTCTGCCGCTGGAGGATTCCTGCATCAGTGAGGAGGGGGTTGCCTATCCCTTGAAGGAACGCGTTTTGAAGGTTACGGATATTTATCCGCTTTCCAATGAAATCAATGGCAATATTGCGAGGATCACCATACATTACGGGCGTGTGCTGATGATGCAGTGCAGGGACGCATAACAAACCGGAATCAACATATAGGAAGCTTAAAAATGCTTTCTTTGGAGCATGTCTATACGGCGTGTTCCTTTTTCTTTTGTTTTTACCGGGAAGCGGGTATAATGAAGGGGAATATAAACGACAGCTGTATGAAGCAGGGCTGTCTGACATATACTGATGAAAAAGGAGGGCTGATTATGCTGGAGTTGAAGCTGAAAAGCGGTGAGGTGAAGCAGTGTGAAGCAGGTGCCTATGTTCATGAGCTGCTGGAAGCATGGAACGTAAAGGAGGCGGTTTATGCAGTTACGCTGGATGGAAAGCTGCATGATCTGAATTATCGAATCAAAAAAAGCGGTGCACTGGATTATATTTATGCGGATAGTGAAACCGGGAAGCTTATCTATGAGCGCAGCTTGAATTTTCTGTTTATTGTAGCGGTGCGCAGTCTGTTTCCCGATGCCCGTGTCCGCATGGAGCATGCCCTCAGTGGCGGTCAGTATTGCGAAATCGATAAGGCAGGATACTGCAAGCCGCAGGATGTACGTAAAATTGAAAAGCGGATGAAGGAGCTCATTGCCGCAAACGAGGTGATTCACCGACGTGTTGTGGCCACAGCAGAGGCACAGGCCTATTTTGACCGTCTGGGAATGAAAAACAAGGCGAATCTTTTGGCATGCAGGAAAAGTGCGACCAGCAGTATTTATACATTGTGCGGATATGATGATTATTTTTACGGCATCATGCTGCCGGATACCTCCTATCTCACACATTTTTCCATTCGTTTTTATGCACCGGGTGTCTGGCTGTCTGCAGGAAACGGATTTCAGAATCAGGCAAAGCTGTTTCATGTGTTTCAGGAGTTTGAAACCTGGGGCAGGCTGATTGGTGTATCCAATATTGCAGAGCTGAATGCACAGATTCAGCAGGGCTATATGGATGATCTGGTGCTGATGAGCGAAACGATGGTAGAAAAGAAGCTGGCAGAGCTTGCGGCGTTCATTGTACAGGGGCATCCGCATACGAAATTCATTCTGATTGCAGGACCGAGCTCTGCAGGAAAGACAACCTTTTCCAGACGTCTGGCAATTCACCTTAAGATTCTTGGGAAAAAACCGATGCCGATCTCTATGGATGATTTCTATAAAAACCGCGAGGACTGTCCAAGGCTGCCGGATGGAAGCTATGATTTTGAAGGGTTGGAGGCACTGGATCTGGAGCTGTTTAATGACACCATGCTGAAACTGCTGCATAAGGAAGCGGTGCATATGCCGCTGTTCAACTTCAAAACGGGGCTGCGCGAGCGGAAGGAAAGAGAAACAGTGCTGGAGGATGATCATATCCTGATTATAGAAGGTATCCACGGATTGAATCCTAAGACCTCCGCCGATCTGCCGGAAGAGGCGAAGTTTCGTATTTATATCAATGCATTGACGCACTTGAATCTGGATGAGCATAATCGTATACCCACAAGTGATTACCGTCTGATCCGACGCATTGCCAGAGACTATCAGTTTCGCAGCTGGAGTGCCCAAAATACCATTCATTTCTGGAAGAATGTAAAGCAGGGAGAGGATCAAAACATCTATCCGTATCAGGAGGAGGCAGATGCCATTTTCAATTCCTCCATGGTATATGAAATGTCCATTCTTAAGAAAATTGTGATTCCGCTGCTGGAACAGGTGCATCCTCATGAAGCAGCGTATCTGGAGGCTAATCGTTTGAAAAAGCTGCTTGCCTACTTTGTGGATGGCAGCGAGGAGGCAGTGCCAAGAAGCAGCATTCTTGCGGAATTCATAGGAAACAGTGTTTTTGATGTCTGATCTCCTACTCCCTTCATGCAGTATGATTAAGTAATACAGTGTATGATTCCGCACTATAAACAGGAATTGATATCCCAATGTATTTGCGCACGCTATATGTCTGCTTCAGATATGGATTTATGCCTGCAATAAACAGGATATTGACGGTATTTCTAAATAGAAGCAATCATTGATGGTATTACAAAAAGGCAGATCACCTGTGTATTTCAGGATGATCTGCTTTCTCTATGATTGGCTCCTTGTTTCCTAAAGAAAGAAAAAAACAGGTTACCCTGTTTCATATCCACTCTTAGATAGCTTTTTTGTTTTTCAGCGTTTTTAATGCACGAGCACTAATACGGATCGTTTGAGGTTTTCCATCAACAACGACTTTAACTTTCTGTAAGTTTACATTCCAGTTACGACGACTAGCACGCATAGAGTGAGAGCGTTTATTACCTGATAAAGGTCCTTTACCTGTAATTGCACAAACTTTTGACATACCGTTTACCTCCTTCCGTACAATACTTTAAAACATAATTTGCTTAGATATCATACCATCTTATAATGTAAAATGCAACAATAATTTTCAAAAATTGTACAGGGAATACAGTATAAATAAAAATTGCTTACTACCTGAAGCAAAGACCTTTTGCCGTATGGATGTAAATGCTTCATAACAAAGCGGTTTCATGGTGTCTTCACAAGCAGGACATGCAATAGTTGCCTGTGACAGCTGTATGATGAGAAGATGCGGCAGGTAAAATATTCCAGAATATTCGATGTTTTTCCGTCTTCCATAAAAACTTAAGAATTTCATGTGGAAATAAAATTGCATGTTCTCCTGCTTTCTTATATAATTAAGCTGACAAACTTTGTATGAAAAGGGAATGTGATGATATGAAGAAGAAAATTATAGTAGGTATAGCAGCTCTTCTATGTGGCGGCATACTGCTTCAGCAGGGCTACATAGGAGCGCAGAATACTGCAGAAAAAGAACCGGAGGCTGTTTCCTCCAGACTTCCGGAGAATCATGTGTTTAAAAGAATAGATGAAAACGGTAAAATCATCATCGAGGATACTGCCAAGCTGGAGGCTGAAACGAAAAAGGAACAGGCGGCCAGAGAAAACATGGCAAAGGTAAAGGGAATCGGCGGTGCCAGAGATATTAAATATGGTGTCGTCAATTTCAAGACGAAGTCAGATTCCGGAAAAAACACCAGTTATACCGAGGTAGGTACCGGTTATAGCGGATATACCAACGGATATTATGCTGCCGACGGGGCATTTCTTGGATATGAAAACAATGGTACCAAGGTGAAGTTCATGCTGGCCGGTGTTGTCGGTCTGGTGGATGCCGATGAGGTGGAGATTCTGAATTATGAGGATGAGGATACGGTACAGTCCGTAAACTATTACATATGTAAGAATGGAAATATCTACCATTCCATCACACTGAATATCCGCCAGCCGTATTATACGAGTACAGCGATGGTCGGCAAGCAGCAAAGCTATATGAAGAGCAATACGGTATACTACAGCTATGACGGTCATTATTTCTATACGACCTATCAGAAGATGATTGATGATTACAAGGCCAATACAAGAAAGAATTCAATCAATGCATCAAAGCCGTATTATAATTATTATCAGTATGTTTCATCACGTACAAAAACAAGCTTTACTGCCAGTGATTTAAATGGATATGTGAAGAGCTATCTGGATGACTTGTATAATAGCAAGGATACAAAGATGTACAATATGGGAAAATATTTTATTGATTATCAGAATACATACGGCGCCTATGCACTGGCATCCTTTGGCGTTGCCGTCAATGAGAGTGCATTCGGTACCAGCTCCATCGCGTTAAGCAAGAACAATCTGTTCGGGCACAATGCGGTGGACTCCGATCCCGGATTGGCGAACGGCTATTCATCGCCGCAAAACAGTATACTGGATCATGATAAATACTATGTGAATCTGTGGTATTCCACGCCGAAATATGCAACCTATCACGGGGCATTCCTTGGAGACAAGGCAAGTGGTATGAATGTATCCTATGCTTCGGATCCATACTGGGGTGAAAGTGCAGCACACTGGATGTGGCAGCTGGATGAATATGTCAGTGGAAAAAGTGATGCGGGCTCCAAAAAGCTGGTCTTCAAGGATCAGGGAGCAATCAATATCCGCAAGGAAGCGACAACCTCCTCAGCAAACCTGTATACAACACCGAAAAATGGAAATATGTCCTTTAACATCCTCGGGAAGGTAAAGGGAGAAAGCGTAAGCGGAAGTACAGACTGGTATAAAATTCAGCTGGATGTACCGTTGAACAGTGCGAGAACGGCGATTGATTATTCCGGAAACAGCTATAATTTCGGAACCAGCTACGGCTATGTACACAGCTCTCTGCTGTCTGAAAACGGCTATACAAGCGACTCCTCCGGCGGAAGTGATTCCGGCAATAACAGCGGTGCCTATAAGCTGGGGGATGTGAATAACGATGGAAAAATCACCCCTGCCGACTATGTCAAGGTAAAAAACCATATCATGAAGAAATCCACACTGAGCGGCAAAGCATTAACGGCTGCCGATGTGAATAAGGATGGAAAAATCACCCCTGCCGATTATGTGAAAATCAAGAACCATATTATGGGGAAGAGTACGATAAAGGAGTAATTTGATGAAGAAATTCAAACTGAAATTTGTAAAACTGGCAGCTGTGTTCATCGTAGCGGCTGGAATCTTAAACCTGTCCGGCTTTATACATGCAGCCAGTCTGAGTGTTACGGCCAGTGCAAGTACGATATATGTCGGTGACAGTGTTACCTTTACGGTTAGCGCATCCGGCGGTGCGGGAAATATAAGTGTCAGCGGAGCGGCTAATGGAACCTATTGGCTGGAAAACAGCTCACAATCCTTTACGGTGACTGCTTCTGCAGAAGGAACTCTGACTGTTTCAGCATCCGGTACGCTGGGAGATTTTAATACGGAAAAGGATGTGCCGGTATCCGGTTCTGCATCCGTGCAGGTTGTCACAAGACCGACAGAAACTCCGAAAAATGAAACACCTCAGAAACAGGAAACACAAAAGCCGGAGGAAAAAAAGCAGGAAGAAAAGAAGCTGTCAAGCAATGCCAATCTGGCAAGTCTGAGTATCTCACAGGGAACTCTGAGCCCGAAATTTACCGCCTCTAAAACGCAATATACCGTAAATCTGAATGGGGATGTTTCCAGTATCAAGGTGAATGCAACAGCTGCCGACAGCAAGGCTATGGTATATGGAACAGGCACAAAGAGCCTGAAGCCCGGAAAAAACACGATATCCGTCAGTGTTGCGGCAGAGGATGGAAGCACGAAGGAATATACGATTACAGTTAATGTCGATGAAACACCGCTTGTATACGTAAGCTACAATGGAGCGAAGCTCGGCTTTGTCCGCAGTCTGGATGGCGTCGATAAGCCTGCGAAATCCTTTGAAGCTGTGAAAATCAAGGTGGACGGCAAGGAAGTAAAGGCATGGAAAAGCAACCTGTTGAAGAAGACGGTTGTCTATCTGCAGGATGATAAAACAAAGGAAAAGAATTACTATATCTATAATACGGATACCAATACAGTCGAGACTATGCTGCGTCCGATGGCTCTGCTGGGAAACAATGTGTTTGTCGTTGATGTGCCGAAGAATCTCCAGACGCGCGAAGGGATGAATTTCACAACGGTGAAAATCGATAACTATGAACTCAACGGCTGGACCTTCAAGGATACGGCTTTTGAGAATTACGCTTTGATCTATGTCATGGATGAAAAAGGCAACATGGTGTATTACCAGTACGAAGCTACGGAAAAAACGCTGCAGCTGTATTCCGGTGCCGCAACGATACCGCAGAGTGCCTATGATCAGTATCGCAAGGATGTAGATGCGTCGCTGAAGAAGCATAAGTGGGTCATCTATGGCTTGGCCGGCGGCTGTGTGGTACTCGCAGGTTTGAGTGCAGTTATCTTCTTCCGCAGGAAAAAGACGGTGAAATATCAGAAGCGGACAATCTCTGATTCAAGAAGAGATGCGGAGGCGGACGCTTTGAGAAACATATCCGATGACAATTAAGAGAGGGAAAACCTCTCTTTATTTTAACCTTTGTGCACCTCTTTGAAAAAAAAGAAAAAATTTATGAGAAATCCTTGGAAATGGTTTTTAAACCGCTTAAATTATGATATCATATATGAGTATAAATGTACGCCAAAGGCTGGCTTAGCCAGTGTGGGTAAGGAGGTAACCTTATGAACAAAAAGGAAATATATGCCTCGATAGAAGTAGCGGATCATGAAGTGCGACTGGTTGTCGGTGAATTTTATGAAACGCGGTTTAATATTCTAAGAGTGGAAAAAGCTCCCATACAGGGAATTGAAAAACAGAAAATCATGGATGAACAGAATGTTGTGAACGGCATTATCAAGGCCAAGAAGCAGGCTGAGGATGCACTTGGATATCATATCGAGCGTGTTCTTGCGGCGATCCCTTCCGTCAACGTACAGCGTCATAACAAAAAAGTAAGCGTTGTTCCGGAAGCAAGCAGTAAACGCATTCGTCTCAGTGATATTCAAAAGGGGTTGAATGAAGCGGTCAGCTTTAAACCGGATCCACAGCTGGAGCTGGTAAATATCGGCTGCGTCAAATACATAACAAACGGTATCACGTCCAGAAAAATGCCGATTGATGAAACAGCAGAGGTTCTGATCATGAATGTGGATCTGCTGTATGCGGATAAAGAGGTTGTATATGCCTATGCGCGCTGCATTGAGAAAGCAGGACTGGAAATTCTGGATGTATGTCTGGATTCCTATGCCATGGCCAATGAAGCAGCCGTATTTGAACAAACAGTCGATAAATATGTTATACAAATCGATCTTGCGAGAGATCATACAACGCTTTCCCTGTTTACACATGGCAAGCTCGTGAATTGTGAAGTTATTGAGGATGGATATGGAGTGTGGCTGCAGGATCTGATGGAACAGTATCATCTGAGCGGCAATGTGAGCTATCGACTGGCACAGAATACCTGTACCTTTGATGCGGACTCCGCAAAGGATCAAATCATCTATATCTGGTCAAAGTCCGGTGAACAGAAGCAAATCAGCGAAAAGCAGGCGTGTGAAGCCATAGTTCCCCATGTGAAGGACTGGCTGAATATGATCAACGAAACCTGTGCTCCAATCATTGAGAGTGGCGATGTGCGCTATCTGCTGAGCGGAGAGGGCTGTGAAATACCTTCCCTGCAGGAGCTGCTGCGCTATCTGAATGCACCTGCACAGATTTATGTTCCGCAGACCATTGGTGTCCGCGACTGTTCCTATGTAACCTGTCTGGGTCTGTTCTACAGCTGGAGAGAGCAGATGGCAATCCGCAGGGATGAGCGTGTGTGCTGCAATCCGCAGGAAGTGGAAGAAACCATGGATACGGTTACGAAGAAAAGCTCCGTCGATGAAGAGGGCGGATTTACAAGAAAACTGAAAAGCATTCTGTTAAGCGATAAATAAAAAGAGAGAGCGAGGAATAACGATGAGCGATTTACAGTTTGAACAGGTAGCAAATATTAAAGTGTTTGGTATTGGCGGAGGCGGCTGCAATGCCGTAAACCGCATGGTTTCCGAAGGTGTCAAGGGTGTGGAGTTTTATGTTGCCAACACAGATCTTCAGGCACTAAATATTTCTCCTGTTGAAAATAAAATTGTCCTTGGACGGGAAGTGACCAAGGGTCTGGGTGCCGGTGCGAATCCGGAAATGGGAAGACGTGCTGCTCAGGAAAATGAAAATGAAATCCGGGAAGCCATCAAGGGAAGCGATATGGTGTTTATCACCACAGGACTCGGGGGAGGAACCGGAACCGGTGCTGCTCCGATGTTTGCGAAAATTGCAAAGGAAGAAGGGGCATTAACGGTAGGTATCGTTACAAAACCGTTCACCTTTGAAGGAAAGAAGAGAATGAAATCTGCCGAGGACGGTCTTGCCGAGCTGAAGCAGTATGTGGATTCTTTGATTATCGTATCCAACAACAATCTGATTGAAGTCATTGGCCGTCGTCCGCTGACAGAGGCCTTCCAGGCGGCGGACAATGTGCTGCGGCAGGGTGTACAGACGATTACCGATCTGATTGCTGTTCCTGCACTGATCAACCTGGACTTCGCGGATGTGCGCACCATCATGGAAAATCAGGGCTCTGCACTGATTGGAATCGGTATGGCAGAGGGCGAAGACAAAGCCCGTGCTGCAGCCGAAAAAGCAATACAGTCTCCACTGCTGGAAGCGCAGATTACCGGAGCGAGCAATGCCATCGTTAATATCACCGGTGGGGAATCGATTACACTGTTTGACGCAGAGGATGCTATGGCGCTTGTACGGGAAGCTGCAGGCAATGACATCGATGCGATTTTCGGTGTTGCTATCAATGAAAAGCTTGGAGACTCCATCATCGTAACCGTTATTGCGACCGGTTTTGACAAGGAAGAGGAAGAAGAGGAAGAAATTCCAGCGGCATCCGCATTTACTCAGCCGGTTTCCCGGCCAAGTGCAAGAGTGCAGACAGAGGAAAAGCCGCGGTATCAGGAACTGGAAGAAGATGACCGTGAAGGTATTCCATCCTTTTTCTCCCGTCGTTAACCATCATGATATTTTATTATATTGATGACAGTATGCTGGCAAGAAATGAGTTTGCTACAGCTGTTCTGCATCGTTTTGAATGCTGGATGGAGCATCATCCGGCAGATCTTGTGCTGGTAAGTACAGCACAAAAGAATCATCCGCAGTTAGAGCACTTTGTGGATGCCATGAAGCGTACGACCGTGCTTGCCAGCCCGGCTCAGTTTGAATTTCAGGGTGTTCGCGGAGATCTTCGCAACGGCTTTCTCTGCGTAGAGGGCTTTCCCGAAATGCAGAGCTTCAGCGGTTCCTTTGTAGCCTATGATACCAAGCGTGCTGCCTGCGAGCGTATCTATCTGGAGCTGTTTATGGAGCATGATGCATCCGATATGGACAGCTTTGTAGAGGAGCTGGAAGAGATGCTCAGTGAGAAGCTGCAGATGCTGCAGAAAAAGAAATCAATCCTGAGCTGAATACGAGGACATGTCATTGCGGCTGTCCTTTTTTTCTTATGCAGAAGCTTTCAGGGCAGATAAAGCTAGGGGTGAGTACAATCGAAGGCCTATAAGCCAAATGGCTTTCTGCTTTCGGATATGAATATAGGATAAAGCAGATCGGTTTAGATGATGCTTGTATTCCTTCTTGAAAAATCCCAAAGCTATGAGCTTACTTTTTTCTGTCTGTTTCACAGAGGTTTTGTCGAAGCACACATATATCCTGTACGGGCACATACATTGTGGTAGTGAAGGAGGGTGTATATGCCTTATCGAATGAACATACAGGAGGTAGTTCAGGAAACCTACAGTGATCTGGATAAGGGGCTGAGTGAACAGGAAGCTGCCGCCAGACTCCGGGATCAGGGAAAAAATGAGCTGCTGAAGAAGAAAAAGGAAACTGTCTTCCAGATGTTTCTGGAACAATTTCAGGATCCGATGGTAATTATATTGATTATCGGAGCAATCGTATCCATATTTTTAAAGGAGTATATTGATGCATCCATCATTCTGACTGTGATTATCCTGAATGCCATCATCGGCGTTGTACAGGAATTCAAGGCGGAGAAAGCAATTGATGCACTGGAAAAGCTGTCTACGCCGAAGGCTTTTGTTGTCAGAGAGGGTTTTCTCAAGGAAATCGACTCCAAGGAGCTGGTTGTTGGCGATCTGGTGGAGCTGGAAGTGGGGGGATACATACCGGCCGATATGCGTCTGGTGTCATCCGTCAATCTGAAGGTGGAGGAAAGTACACTGACTGGAGAAAGTGAAGCGGTGGAAAAGGATGCGGCCCTTGTATATGATGAGGAAATCAATATCTCCGATCAGAGAAACATGGTCTTTATGTCCACCTATGTTACATATGGAAAGGCCAGAGGCATTGTTGTACGCACCGGCATGAGCAGTGAGGTCGGTAAAATTGCGCGGATGCTGGATGAAACCAAAGAGGACATGACACCGCTGCAGGTGCGTCTTGCCCATCTGTCTAAAATATTGGGAATCGGTTCCGTCGGTATCTGTATTGCGATGTTTGTAGTTGCTGTATTGCAGGGACGAGACCTCTTTGATATGCTGCTGCTTTCAATTTCTCTCGCTGTCGCTGCCATACCGGAAGGACTTCCTGCAGTCGTTACCATTGTACTTGCATTGGGGGTTCAGGTCATGAGCCGCAACAATGCCATTATCCGTAAGCTGCATGCTGTGGAAACACTTGGTTCCGTAAGTGTCATCTGTTCCGACAAGACAGGAACGCTGACACAGAATAAAATGCATGTGGTTTCCTCCTATGCAAACGGTGCCTTGCAGAACCGCAGTGAGGAGCTGCTGCGCGGCTTCTGTTTATGCAACAATGCAACCGTGCAGAAGGAGGAAATCCTCGGAGAGCCTACCGAAGCCGCTTTGATGGCGTTCTGTGAAGAAAACGGGATGCATAAGGACGCAGAAGACCTGTCCTACGTGAGAGTGAATGAGATCAGCTTCGATTCCACACGTAAGCTCATGACAACGATTCATCAGCATGGAAAAGAGTATGTGGCATTCACCAAGGGTGCCCTGGAAAAGGTACTGGATTTGTGCACACAGGTTCGTATGGATGGCACAACCGTGCGGATGAGCAGCTATGAGAAAAACCGCATACTGGAAGCAAGCAAAAAGGTAAGCAGTGATGCGCAGCGTGTTCTCGCTTTAGCAATGCGCTCCCTGAAAAGTCCGCATGAAAGTGCTGTGGAGAGTAAAATGACGTTTATAGGTTTTGCCGGCTTAATCGATCCGCCTCGCGAGGAGGTACGGGATTCCATCAGGCTGTGCCACAAGGCTGGAATACAGGTTGTTATGATTACAGGAGATCATCCGCTCACTGCATTTGCCATTGCCCGCAATCTGGGAATCGCAAAAACGGAGCAGCAGGTGATCACCGGAAAAGATCTGGATGAAATGAATGAGGAAACACTGGCGCAGCATGTACAAAGCTATTGTGTATATGCCCGTGTAACACCGGAGCATAAGGTGCGAATCGTCAACGCATTTAAAAAGCATCAGCTTGTCGTTGCCATGTCAGGAGACGGCGTGAACGATGCACCGAGTTTAAAGAATGCCGATATCGGTATCGCTATGGGAAAGACGGGAACTGATGTATGCAAGCAGGCCTCCGATATGATTCTTGCGGATGATAACTTCGCAACGATTGTTGAGGCAGTGGAGCAGGGAAGAAATATATATCTGAATATTCAGAAGGCTGTGCTTTATCTTCTAAGCTGCAATCTCGGTGAAATCATGTCGCTGTTTCTTGCCATTGTCTTTATGCCGCATGTTGTCTCCACCCTATCTGCCATACAGATACTGTGGGTCAATCTTGTGACAGATGCCTTTCCGGCACTGGCGCTTGGCGTTGATCCGATGGATAAATTCATCATGGAAGAAAAACCGCGGGACCGAAGAGAAAGTCTGTTTGCGCACGGCGGTATGATTTTCACGATTATGAACGGTATGTTCATCGGTACCATTACTCTGGTTGCCTTCCGTAACGGTCTGGATGTCAGCCCTGCCAAGGCACAGACCATGGCCTTCATGGTATTATCGATTTCCCAGCTGTTCCATGCATTGAACCTGCGCTCCCGTACACATTCCATACTGGAGGTTGGAATCATGCGCAATAAGTGGCTGATTCTGACAATGGTGTTTGGAATCACACTGCAGATTGCAGTCTGCCAGCTGCCAATCTTCAATATGCTGCTGAAAACCGTTCCGCTGGATCTGTCCTCCTGGACAATGGTTCTCGGCATGTCCTTCAGTATTATCCTTATCAATGAAATCAGTAAATGGATAGCCAAAGAGAGGTAGCATGTAGCCATAAAAATATGGTATACTACTCCTGTTGACCATTGGCAGGTACATATGACTCTGGTCCTGTGTGCCTGCTTTTTCTATGGTCTTTTTGAAAAGGAGTAGATGTATGAAGCATTTTGAAGAACATGTTGAGGATGTTTCTCTCATTCTGGACGAAGAGGAATGTTCTGATACAAAACAAACGGATATGATTCTGGATGTCGGGGATCGCCCGCCGCTTCTGCAATGGCTGTTTCTGAGCTTTCAGCACGTATTTGCAATGTTTGGGGCAACGATCCTGGTGCCTACACTGACGGGCTTACCCGTTTCGGTGGCACTTTTTGCAAGCGGTGTGGGAACGCTGATTTATACGTTTGTGACAAAGCGCAAAGTACCCGTATATCTGGGAAGCTCATTTGCCTATATCAGCGCAGTGGTAATTGCAATCAAGGCGATGGGTGGCAGTGTGGATGCTGCACAGACAGGACTGATGCTGGTTGGTGTGATCTATGTAGTTGTTGCATTGATTGTACGTGTTATCGGAAAGGAATGGATCGATAAGCTCCTTCCACCCATCGTAATCGGACCGATGATAGCGGTTATCGGATTGGGTCTTGCCGCGAATGCTGTCAGCAATGCCCAGTTCATTAAGGATGGAGATCCCCGTGCCATGATCGTCGCTATCGTCACCTTTCTGATTGCGGCCCTGATTTCCACAAAAGCAAAGGGATTTTTCAAAATTATTCCCTTTCTGATTGCCATTCTTGGCGGTTATGTGTTGTCACTATGCCTGGGACTGGTTGATTTTCAGGCGGTTGTGAATGCCAAATGGCTGTCCTTTCCTGATTTTATCCTGCCCTTTAAAATTGGAAATTTCCGCACCTATAATCTGTACTTCGGTCCGGAAACGCTTGCGATTCTTCCGGTTGCACTGGTTACGATTTCCGAGCATATCGGCGATCATACGGTACTTGGAAAAATCTGTGGACGCAATTTCTTAAAGGATCCGGGCTTGGAGCGTACACTGATGGGAGATGGTATCGCAACTGCGGTTTCTGCCTTCCTCGGAGGTCCGGCGAATACGACCTATGGAGAAAATACCGGTGTGATCGGTATGACGAAAATAAGCAGTGTATATGTAACAGGCGGTGCTGCGTGCATTGCCATTCTGCTATCCTGCGTTGGAAAGATTTCCGCCTTTATCTCAACGATTCCCGCCTGTGTACTGGGAGGCATGAGTATTCTTTTATACGGGGTCATTGCCAGCAACGGCCTGCGTGTACTTGTCGATAACAAGATTGATTTCGGAAAGCAGCGCAATCTGGTAATCGCCTCTGCCATGCTCGTCATCGGTCTTGGCGGTGCCATACTTCCTGTAGGAAGCTTCATGACCCTATCGGGAACCGCGTTATCCGCGCTTGTCGGTATCATCTTGAATCTGATTCTGCCCAAAGCGTCTTAATACCTGAAAACAACGTAGCATATGAAAATGGATGAATCCCTGCAGATACCGGGTGTTCATCTGTTTTTATTATAGATTGAAACAGTAAATTTTCTTATTTGCTATACAGATATAACGTGAATTACGTTATAATTAGGATATGAACGAGGAAATAAAAAAGGCTTTGACACCAAAGGAAGCAAAAAAAGAGAAGATGAGAAGAAAACGGCAGCTGCGAAAGGAACGGGAAATACGAAAATTGTGCAGGGATACAACAAAAGAGGATCTGCTGTTTCGCGTCATGAAAACATATTCCGTGAATGAAGCAATGGCGCTGAAGACACTGAACGAATACCATATCGAAATAACCCGGCAACAGATTGACTTTGCAAGGAACAGGATGAAAGGAATCCGGGCGAACAATAAAAGAAAGAGAGTACATAGGAAAGAGCGAAAGCAACGCCTGCTGGAGGAAAAGGAATATCAGGCATATAAAGAGGATGTCTGTCTGCGTTTTATGGAGACGGGGCAGGTATACACGCTGGAGGAATATGCGATTATCAAAGAAGAATTTTTTTAAAGGAGAAGAGAATGCAGTTTAAACGAATATATGTGGAAATAACGAATACATGCAATCTGTCCTGCAGCTTCTGCATACAAAATCAAAGAAAACCCCGCAGGATGTCAGTTGCACAGTTTTCACATGTCATCAGAGAAATCAAGCCATACACCGGGCATGTATATCTTCATGTGCTGGGAGAACCGCTGTCCCATCCAGATCTGAAAACGTTTTTGCAGATTTGTGATGAGCAGGAAATGCAGGTGAATCTGACAACAAACGGCACTCTGCTGAAAGCATGTCGTGATGTTCTTATAAACAGCAGACTGCGGCAGGTCAATGTGTCCCTGCATAGCTTTCCCGAGCATGAGCAGGCACAGTATCTGGAGCATGTCTTCTCCGTGTGTGAGGAGCTTGCCCAGCGTGGTGTACATATCAGCTATCGCTTGTGGAGTGTACAAAACGGAATGCTATCCAGTGAAAGCACAAGGCTGCTGCAGCGACTTGCCCGGCATTATCACATATCGCATCCGCAGGAATTTGAAAAGCGTATGCGGCTGGATGTGGGAGATCATCTGCATCTAAATCTGGAATCGGTATTTCAATGGCCGTCCCTGCAGCATCCGTATGTATCCGATTGCGGGCGCTGCCTTGGGATGATGCAGATGTGTGCAATTTTGAGTGATGGAACTGTTGTACCCTGCTGTCTGGATTCCAGAGGAGATGTGGCACTTGGAAATATATTTACGCGCTCGTTTTCCTCTATTCTTGACAGTGAGCGTGCTGAACAGATGAAAGCGGGCTTTGCGCAGCATAACATCGTGGAGGAGCTGTGTAAGCATTGCAGCTATCGCCTGCGCTTCACAGAACATAAGAGAGGAGAAAAAAGTGTATGAAAGAAGAAAGCATTAGAGAATTATCATGTTTTCAGCAGTATGCTACGAAATTGAGCGAGCAGGGTATTGGGATGATGGCTGCTGAAGCCTGTATTGTAAAGGAGCTGCTGGAAGCGGATAAACAGCTTCCGGAATTAGAGCTTTTGACCAATTCTTCGGTAGTGGAATTCATTATGATGAACATTGTTAAAGATGCAGCACATGAGGAAAAGGACATCACCCTTTCCCGGGTAATGGAAACCATAGAGGAGCTGGCATCTGCAAACACCGAAGAAGAAGCACTTCCGTTGATGACAGAATTTGTCATTAATCTTAGAAGGCTTTTAAAGAAAAAGAGAACACGGGATATCCGCAAGCTTACAACTACAGATAAAAACTATTATGAGATTGAAAATCTGTTAAATGAATTGGATATGCATCTGATGAATGCAAGCTCCTATCCATGGTCACAGGCATTGCTTGTGGATGTTTTGAGAAGTGTGGATCTGGATTCCATAACGAAAGGAAATTATGAACGCGCCTATGCGGATATTTATGAAATGCATGAGGATCAGGAAGCCTGTGATGCGTGTTATAATCGTTTAATAAAACACTATCCTGAAGATGCCAACATTTTGTATGGATGGCTGACACAGTTGTGGCAGCGCAGGGACTATGATGCCTGTTATGATATGATTACACGTGGACTACAGCTGCAGGACAGCTTTTTTCAGGAGATGTTTTTGGATATTGCACGGGATATCGCAGAACAAACCGGTGATGACAGTGCCTATGTGCAATGGAAAAAGCAATATGGGAAGAGGGATACATATAAACAGAATTTGACGGATACCCGAGTAAACAAAGTTCAGCTGCCACTGGATACCAGCGCCTATACGGACGCAAAGCCCAATAAACCGTGTCCCTGCGGCAGCGGGAAGAAATTCAAGGCGTGCTGTAAAAAATACTGGATAAAACAGAGGCACAGGGTGTATGAATATACTGGTAGGAACAACCAACAGAAACAAGGTACGCTCTGTACAGCGTTATCTGCAGGCATATGATGTGCAGCTTGTGACACCGCAGGATGTACGGCTTCATGTAAGGATTGAAGAGGATGGTGCGACACCAATTGAAAATGCAAGGATCAAGGCGCTTGCCTATTATCGCTCTGCCCGGATACCGACCGTTGCCTTTGACAGTGGTCTGTATTTCCTCGATTTGAAAGAGGATGACCCGCTGCAGCCGAAAACACATGTTCGCCGTGTACAGGGCAGAGAATTAAATGATGAGGAAATGATCAGCTATTATCGCAGAATAGCCGCAGATTACGGTGGACGCCTGCTTTCCGCCTACCGTAACGGAGTTTGCGTTGTGTACGATGAACAGCACATCTATACGTATATGGAGGATATGGAAACGGCAAGAGACTTCGCCTTTTATCTCTGTGACACGCCGCATGAGCAGCGCACACCGGGATGGCCGCTTGATTCTATTTCCATCGATGAAAAAACAATGAAGTATTTTCATGATATGGCGGATACAGAGTATGCAGCTGCAGGGGAGGATGAAAAACGCCTTACCTCGTATAGAAATATGCTGGCATTTTATCGCAGGGCATTCCATCTGGAAGAGACATCATAACACCTGTTTTCCAAAGAAAGGCTGTTTATCGCGTTGGAAAAGGATTTTGTTCATCCTTTTTGCTTTCCGGTTATAAAGAATGCCGGATTCATGGTATAATAACACTCGAAAAGGATGCGTGGACATGGAATTAAAAGCATTGCGTATATCAGAAAAAAAGGCAGAGGTTCTTCATAGTATGCAGATTATGCGGGCAGAGGATCTTTTGACCTGTTATCCGTTCCGGTATGAACATCTGGAGGCGAAGCCCCGGGATACATGGAAAAAGGAAGACAGGATCATCTTCGAGGCGGTTATTTTGAATCGGGCAAGGGTGATCCGTTTCAGGGGAAAACAGAGTGTTACCCGCTTTAAGGTGATGCTGGAGGATGAGGAGCTTGATGTTTCGCTGTTTAACCGCCCCTGGGTGTCGGCTTTTACGATGGGGAAGGTAATCACGATTATCGGCAAATATGACGGAGGAAGCCGTGTCACGGCGCTGCAGTATAATTTTAAGCCTATGAAAGAGCAGCTGGGCATCCATCCGGTATACAATGTTCGTGAGGGGATCACACAGAAGGAGCTGGTCCGCTATATTGATAAGGCATGGCAGGCCCTGCAGAATCAGATTCCGGATGTGATTCCAAAGCCGTATCTGGAGAAATATCGTCTGATTCCCAGAAAGCAGGCCTTGTATTTCATTCATCACCCAGCCAGTATGGAGGCGGTGAAGCAGAGCCTTCGCCATTTAAAATATGAGGAATTCCTGAAATTTCAGCTGAGCATGCAGGCGTTAAAGGCCAGGGACACGGAAATGGTTCAGGGGAGTGCCAAGCAATTCTCCATGGAGGACGTTATGGATTTAAAGCATTCCCTGAGCTTTACCCTGACAAATGACCAGAACAGGGTGGTTGAGGAAATTTTACAGGATTTATCCAGTGACAAGGTGATGTATCGCATGGTGCAGGGAGATGTCGGCTGTGGAAAGACGATGGTGGCGGCCTTTGGCCTGTATGCCTGTGTGTTGGCACATAAGCAGGCGGTTTTCATGGCACCCACGGAAATTCTTGCCAAGCAGCATCTCACAAATCTGAAGCGGCTGTTTTCGGACTTTGACATTACCGTTGACGTGCTGTATTCGAGCCTGAAGCCGGCACAGAAGAAAGCGGTGCTGGAGCGCTTGAAGCACAATGAAATTGATATTCTGGTCGGTACGCACGCACTGTTTCAGGATGATGTGGAATATTATGATCTGGGTATGGTGGTTGCGGATGAGCAGCACCGTTTTGGTGTTGCCCAGCGAAAGAAAATGCTGGAAAAAGGGGAAAAGGTTGATTTTCTGTTGATGAGTGCAACACCGATTCCCCGTACGTTGGCGATTTCCCTGTATGGCGATATGGATGTGTCCACAATTCAGGAGCTTCCCAAGGGGCGCTCTGCGGTTACGACAAAGCTGATATCCAGCCGTTCCATGAGTCCGATTCTGGAAGCTGTGCTGGAAAAAATAGATGAAGGGGATCAGTGCTATGTGGTCTGCCCTGCGATTGAGAAAAATGAGGATATGGATATGCGCAATGTGACGGATATTTATGAAGGGATGTGCGCATCTTTGGGGCGGCGCTATCGCATAGCATTGCTGCATGGGAAAATGAATACACAGGAAAAGGATGAGGTCATGGAGCGCTTCCTTCACAGGGAGGTTGATATCCTTGTGTCCACAACAGTGATTGAGGTTGGCGTGGATGTGAAGGATGCCAATATCATGGTGATTTACGATGCGCACCGATTCGGACTCTCACAGATTCATCAGCTGCGGGGCCGGGTGGGAAGAGGAACACGTCCCGGATATTGTTATTTATTAAGCAGTACAAAGGATCCGGATTCCCTGCAGCGCTTGAAAATCTGCGAACAGACAAGAGATGGCTTTGCGATAGCCCGTGCGGATCTGCAGCTCAGAGGTCCCGGCGATATTCTTGGAACCAGACAAAGCGGTGTACCGGGCTTTATTCTGGGAGATGTGATTCAGGATGCCAATATTCTGGAGGTCGCGCGTGAGGACGCAGCGGAAATTCTTGCACATCTCGACACAACCGGCTATGAAGAGATAAAAATGTATGTTGAGCATACAGTTGGGAGTGCCACATATCTGGATTAGTGGTATAATATACAGGAAAACAAGAGGAGATACTACGTAATGGATACAATATTTGAATGGTTAAAGAATCAGAATATCGCTTATTCCGATAAAAAGCTGATTACACAGGCACTTGTGCATTCCTCCTATGTGAATGAGCATAAGTCCTATGCGCATGATAATGAACGTCTGGAATTTATGGGAGATGCCGTACTGCAGCTATGGACGACAAAGAAGCTGTTTCTGCTGGAGCCGGAGCTGAGCGAAGGGCAGATGACAACCCTGCGTGCACAGCTTGTCTGTGAGGAGGCACTGGCGGAATACAACCGGCAGCTGGGCCTTGGAAAATATCTAATGCTTGGCGTTGGTGAGGAAAAGACGGGTGGAAGACAGCGGGATTCCATTCTGGCGGATATGTTTGAGGCACTGCTTGGCGCGGTCTTTCTGGATCAGGGCATGGAGGCAATCGACAGTATTCTGTCTGCAGTTGTTACACCTGCCATCAGTCGCCCGAAAAGTGAAAAGGTGATTGATTATAAGACGAAGCTGCAGGAGTACATACAGTCGGATTCCCGTAAGACGGTGCATTATGAAACTGTAAACGTTTCCGGACCAAGCAATAAGCCGGAATTTGAGGTTATTGTTATGCTGGATGATATCAACCTGGGACGCGGCAAGGGCTTTTCGAAAAAGCGGGCGGAACAGATGGCAGCCAAGGATGCATTTGAAAAAATGGTAAAATAACAGAAAAGAGCCGTAACAGGTTCTTTTTTTACGGTATAACGGACATAATAAAGTCATAAATGTCTGTGTATAAGCAGAGATAATAGGGGAGTATCAGGAAGCTATGAGACAATCGCTGCAGACATGTGTGAGCATATGAACCGGTAAAACGAAGTGTACCGTCGTTTCAATTCTCATACGACTGTAGAGCACCTCGTTATTGTTTACATGAACCCGACTTTTGCCCCCAAAAAGCAGGAGCTTGTAAAATATTCAAAAAATATCATGTTAAATTTAGGAGTTTTGCCCTTTCCATACGTATATAAGAGTGTATATGGAAAAAAGGAGGATGATACATATGCAAAAATCGAAGGAAAGGGAGTATCCGATTCCCTTTCACAATGATGTATTTTTCAAGTATATGCTGATTGGTGAGGATGCAGGCTCTGCCATGCTGAGAAGCAAAATCATTGAAGAAATTTACGGATTGAAGGTTCAAAAGACACAGGTGCTGAATCCGGAGCTACTGCCGGAAGCCTTTTTCGGAAAACGAGCGGTTCTGGATGTTGTATTGGAGGATGAAACCGGTCACCTTTATGATTTGGAGATGCAGGTATCCGGGTATACGAAGGAGGAACAACTGCGTTTTCAGCAGTATGGCTACCGCCTGGTCGGAAGACAGTTGAAGCAGGGGGATGATTACACAAAGCTGAAGCCGTTTTATCAGATTATTTTCATAGGAGCCCAACGGTACACTGCATCGCGCGATTGTGTTTTTACCGATGATCAGGCAGCGTGTAAAGGAGGTCGGAGGCATAGAGAACCTGACGGAGTTTGAAACCTTCTGCTATGTGCTTGCATATAATCCGGATGATGCTATACTAAACATGAAGAGAAGGATGGTGAATGTGGCTATGGAAAAATATAATGAGATGTGCGAGGATGGCTCATTATTCAGCTGGGCGGAATCCATTGAATTTGCAGAGCGAGCAGTACAGGCCAATTTGAGAGAGCAGACAGCAGAGGCTGAAAGGCTCGGACTTGAGAAGGGGTTTCAGAAAGGGCTTGAACAAGGCATTGAAAAAGGTATCGTGAAAGGTTTGGAAAAAGGCATCGAAAAAGGTATCGAAAAAGGAATGGAAAAGGGTCTGGAAAAAGGGAAAAGAGCATTGTTGAAATCACAAATAGCACACAAATACGGCAAGGAGGATGACTGGATAGATACACTGCCAGATCATCAGGTTGAGGATGCAATTCTTCATATTCTGGAATGTGATACATATGATGCTTTAAAAGACAGACTGAAGGGTAAAGAAGTGAAATAAGTATACACTATCGAGCTGATAGGAAAATCTGGAGCATAACAAACGTAAGGGAGCGATAGTAATCGATCAGCTTCCTTTTTATATTGCAGGGCATGGAAAAGAACAGCTGCTTTTACAGCCGGTTCATTCTTACTTCAGGATGTATGTTCAACTTCTATTGATCAATACAATCGTGTTGCGTCTGTATGCTTTAAAGCTACCTGCAATTGAACAGGAACCTTACAAACGGATACGTTTCTGTATAGAAATAACACTTTCGCAAAAAAAGCGATATAGAAATGAAAACGGTATCTTTTTTCATTTACGGATGGGGATTCTCATGTTATAATGCTTTTGCAGTGGTATATACCACTAAGGAGGACGAGATGAAGAAAGATCTTGTGAAAATCGTGACGATAGGAGGCGGCTCCTCTTATACGCCCGAGCTTGTCGAAGGATTTATTCGACGTTACGACGAATTGCCGGTCGGTGAATTATGGCTGGTTGATATCGAAGAAGGACGAGAAAAGCTGGAAATCGTCGGTGCTCTCGCTCAGCGCATGGTGAAAAAGGCAGGATTGCCGATGAAGGTGATTCTTTCCTATGATCGAAGAGAAGCATTAAAGGATGCGGATTTTGTGACTACACAAATGCGTATCGGTCGTTTACCGGCACGTGTTCTGGATGAACGGATTCCCTTATCCCACGGGATGATTGGACAGGAAACCAACGGGGCCGGGGGAATGTTTAAAGCATTCCGTACGATTCCGGTCATACTGGATATTGTAAAGGATATGCAGGAGCTTTGTCCGAATGCATGGATGATTAACTTTACAAATCCGGCAGGTATGGTTACGGAAGCTGTTCTGCGTTATACGGATTTCAAAAAAGTGATCGGATTGTGCAATGTCCCTGTCAATATGGTTGCCGGTATCGCCAATATCCTCGGGGTAGAGGAACATCGTGTGACCATGCAGCTGCAGGGAGTGAATCACCATATCTTTGCGACAGATGTGTTTCTTGACGGCATGAGTGTGATGGATGAGGTTGTAGAGCGCTATGCGAATGTAAAGCCGGAGGATGTTCTGGCAATGAAAAACTTCATATCCCTGCCATATTCCCCTGCCTTTATCCGCGGGTTGCATGCAATACCATGCCCATATCATAATTACTATTTTTTCACAAAGGAACAGCTGGAGGAAGAACAGGAACAATTCGCAAAGGGCAATGTGCGCGGTGAGGTCGTTTCCCGTGTGGAAGAGGAGCTGTTTGAACTGTATAAGGATGAGCAGCTGGATGTCAAACCAAAGCAGCTGGAGATGCGCGGGGGTGCAAAATACAGCGATGCGGCATGCAATCTGATTGCGTCCATCTATACGGATAAGCGTGATATCCAATATGTGGATGTACAGAATAACGGCTGTATCAGTGATCTGCCGGATGATAGCGCTGTTGAGGTTGCGTGCATGATTACTGCGGATGGGCCTAAGCCGCTGGCTACCGGGGAAATGAAGCCGACGATTTCCGGAACGATTCATATGATCAAGGCATTTGAGCGTATGGTTGTTAAAGCGGCAGTTACAGGAAACCGTAATTTGGCAGTAACGGCATTGAATATGAACCCATTGTGTCCAAGTGATCATCTGGCAAATATCGTAGTAGACGAGCTGATTGAGGCACATAAGGAATATCTGCCTCAGTTTCGTGGGAAATAGCCATGAGATTGCAGGGGAAGGATATTTATGTTCGCAATCAGACCGCGAGCAGAATTACGGATCTATGCTTTCTGTATCCGGGGGGAACAGCACCGCATACCGTAAAGAAGATTCCACCGCATCAGCATCAGCTGGAATTTATTTATGATTTCAGCATAGCAGGCGCAAAGGATCTGGCATTTTATTTTCTTGATGATGAGGATACGAAGTTCATTTTTCATAAGGAGCTTGATGCTGAACATCAGAATCAGCCGCTGTATGTTTACATAACCATACAGGATGGCAGACGCTGTGTGCGAAGGGATCCTCATGGTAAGGAATTGTATCAGGAATAAGATGAGTACCTGAAAGCTAAACGAAAAGAACACGCATCTGTTTCGGAGTTCTTTCTTAATTGTGGGCAAACATAAAACAGGGAGAATGCAACACTATTGTATGTATCAATAGAAGTTGAATTCTCCCTGTTTCAAGACACCCTAAAGTAAGAAAGAACCTGATTTCGCTAGACGTGTTCTTTTTTAGTGGATGAAAAGCATATTGGTTACTAATAATGGTACAGAAGCGGTGAATATCATATATGCTGCCGGAAGAGGCACTGCAGAGCCTGTGCAGGAATGTAGCAGGCAGAACAACTAGCCTGTAAGCCTTTATTTATCATGTTGATTAAGATTTAAACTCCGGCCTTTGAAAAGGCAAGGTATGACCTTTTCTACATACGTAAACTACGAAATGTTTAGATTCCCTAGCCTCTAGAGGTGTCATAAGTAGATTATGATAAAGGGCAAGAAAAGAGTGATATGCAATAAAACAAAAGATATCCTCTTTATAATGCGGTATGAATCCGCCCTGTGACAATACTTTTGTATGTCTGAAATTTCCATAAGGAATGCGGTTCATAGGCTGTTTCCAATGTTCAAATGGCTTACTGCCTGCTTCAGCCAGATGCTGTAACCTGCGAATTTTGGCTACCGAAATATTCATAGCTTATTTACTGAATCTGTTTCCTGCGGCTGAAATAGCTGTTGACAGTATACAAATAAAGCGACATAGTCATTGGAAAGCATATTTCAAGCAGTGTCGATACACCGCCATTTAACAGATAAAGCAAAAGCTCGAATACGACGAGCATGGCATAAGGTCCTGCCACCTTTTGAAAAGCAGCTATATCTCTGGTGAGCAGCTCACACAGTATATGAAAAATCAAAAGCACATACAGGATGGTGGATCCCATCGCAAGGCGAGTATGCCATTTTGACAGTGTTGCATGTACATAGGGGGCATAGGGAAGCAGTACGGAAAATACCATACCGAGACAGCTGAGTAAAAGTACAAGCCAACCCAGCCTGTTGCGGTATTCAAGGGAAGCCATCCATTTTCTCGTATACACATAAAAGTATAAGGCAGCGCTGGCCGCCCATAGCATCAGATACCAGCGCATATGCAGTGCATTTCCCAGATGGGAAAGATTTTGTGAAAGTGGTTTGACAAACCACAGGGTATTGAGATTGATGATCCAGATCCCCGCAATGCATAATGTTTGATTTAGGCGCATGAGCATTCTCCTTTACAGCAATCTATTATACCATTTGAAAAATGTGAAAAAATGTGAAATCATGAAATTTTTAGGAGTTTCATGTTTTTTTTACGTATTTACTAGTGTAAAAAGCAAGTCGAGGTGATAAAAATGGATGCTATGTTAAAGCATATGGAGGTTCGTGATGATGGTTTTCTGGAGGTGGTGTTAAAGCGGACAAAGGATTTTGATGAGTATATCTTTCAACAGATTCATAAGGATGAGCGCTGTCTGCTCTGTGTGCGTGATCCCCGCAGCAAAACCAGGCTGTATTATGATACGAAAGGGTATCTGACATTGAAGGAGTATTTACAGGCGCATCTGTTTGCGGAAAGAGAGCTGTTGCCGTTTCTGCTGTATGTACTCGAGGATATGGTGCAGGTAAATGCCGGAAAGCCGGTATCCATGCGGCTGGAGCATGTATTTCTCAGCTATGATGGAGGTCTTTTGCGCTTTCTTGTATTTCCGCTGGTTGTGGACAACTGGCTGTTTCAAAAGGAGGAGCTGAAGCAGTTTTTAAAGGATTTACTGGATTGTGTCCGTGTAACACAGGATTTTGCGGCACTGGGATTTCTAGGTTATTGCCTGCGCAGCGAAGATCTGACGCTGCCTCAGGTTTTACAGGGGCTGCATGATTTGCAAGCTGCACAGGCTAAGCCTTTGGGATTATTGGAAAAGCTGTTTCATATCACAAGGGAAGAACCGTTTCAGGTACGCGATCTGCCCGCTCCCAAGACGATGGCTGTACCTTCCTTTGCGATCGCAGAGGAGAGTGGCGGCTATGCGGTACAAAAGGAATTGGAGAGTCCGACACAGGAGCTGCTTGCACAGGATTGCAGCTGTCTGGTTGATTTGAAGTCATGGAACAGCATTCGTGTGGATAAGGCGCAGTTTACAATCGGGCGGGCAAAGGACAATGATCTGGTGCTGAGTGGGAAAACGATATCCCAGCATCACGCCTGCATCGAGGAGGGTGTGCTGAAGGACTGCGGCAGTGCCAATGGCACATATATTAACGGTGAAAGAATAACATCCCGTGAACTGAAGGATCAGGATGTCATACGGTTTGCGAATCTGCAGTTTCGCTGGCAGAAGGAGGAACTTGTATGAATCTGCGCCACCAAATCTGTGCCTGTCTGTATCAGGGAAAGGCCTGTGAGGTGTTTCTGGTACGGGATATCGTCACATCACAGCTGTATGCATTGAAACGCATTGTACGGCATCATGCAAAATTTTCAGATGCTTATCTGCGGGCGGTCTATCAAAGAGAGGCATGCATGCTGGGATGGCTGCAGCATGCGCGTATTCCGCATTTGATATCAGCCTATGAGGAGGAACAGTACCGCTGTATTCTGATGGAATATATTCCTGGTGTTTCCTTATCACGTATACAGGGCTGCAGCAGCGAGCAAAAGCGTCTGCAGTGGTGCCTGCAGCTGGGAGAGCTTCTCCGGTATCTCCATGAGCAGCAGATTGTACATCTGGATATCAAGCCGTCCAATCTGCAGTACTGGAAGGGAAATGTCTATCTATTGGATTTTGCGACCAGCCGTTTTCTGCAGGAACAGGATGTCGCAGCCGCGGTGTCTCCCCGGCTATTCTCCCAAAGAGGCTGGTACGCTGAACTGTGATGAGCGAAGTGATATTTACAGCTTTGGAAGAACCTGCTATGTCCTGCGTCATGGACAGTTTCCTGCAGATGGTACATGCAGGGATGCATTGGATGCGTTGCTTCTGCACTGCTGTCAGGAAGAAAAGAATCAGCGCTTTAGCAGCATGCAGGCTGTTATGAAAGAGCTCGTAAGGCTATGCGAAGGATAAAGCTCTGTGTGTTGCAGGACAAGGGTATACAAACGATTCTGCTGATAAACCAGCGAAAGACGGTGCCTGTTTATCAGTATCGGGATGTTGCGGTGCAGGCAGTATGGAGAATAGGCGGATGGAGCTTTCATGTTACGCAGTCTGCTTCTCCTCTGTATCAGCTGCATAAGAAGGAAATAGAACCGGGCTTTCATTGCGTGATTGCACTAGAGGGGCAGCGGATACGCTTTTATGCAGAAGAACTGTGTGCAAACGCTCTGCGCTTTCATGGCTATGCCCTGGCGGGCATTGTGCATATCGGGCGCTCCTCCACACAGGAGCTGTGTCTGAAAAGTGCTGGAATATCTCTATGTCATGCGCTTTTACAAGCGAAGGATACGGAGTGGGAGCTGGTGGATCAGGCGAGCACCAATGGCTGCTATGTCAACGGGGAGCGCATCACAAGGCATACAGTAGTGCCGGGCGATGTCATTTATCTCGGGAATGTGATGCTGCTGATGGGAAAGGACAGTATCTTCGTTCCAGAGCAAATAGCGGATACAAGGCTTTCTGAAATTCCCTATTGCAAAGCTGTCATAGAGGAAAAGGAAGCATGTACTGCCATATGCCTGACACCGGAGCCTGTGCAGAAATTAACGATGGAAATCGAGCTGCCTCTGGCCAAAGGCACACAGGAAAATCTTCCTGCAATCTTTGTACTGGGACCCTCCATTACCATGGGGCTTTCCTCCACCGCAATGGGGATGTTTTCCTTCTGGCTGGCAGCAGAGCGAAAGCAGGATTTGCTTTCTGTGGTGCCGACACTGCTCATGTCCCTCAGCATGGCGCTGGGAACAATCCTTTGGCCGCTGCTTTCCAAGCGTTATGAGCGAAAGCAGCAGCGCAGAAAGGAAGAAAAACGATGCTATGTGTACTCCTGCTATCTGCTGGAGGTCAAACAGCGTATTCAACAGGCTATGCAGGAGGAGACCGCATATCTACAGCACTGGTATCCGCCGGTTTCCAAGCTCTGTGTCGATTTTCTTGCACAAAAGCCGTATCGTCTTCGCTGTGTGAATCATGCGGACTGGCTGCATGTGGTGCTGGGACAGGGCAGTTGTCCTGCGGGCATTGATCTGCAGATTCCTCATGTATCCTCCATGACGCAGGATGTGCTACTGGATAAGCTGCACGGATTGCAGGCTGGGCAGTTCAGATTGGAAAATGTCCCCATCGTGGCAGATCTTCGCGAGTGCCAGTCCCTGTGTCTGGAGGGCGAACGCTCCGTATGCATCGACACGCTGCTGAATATCCTGCTGCAGCTGGTCATACAGCAGCCGGAAAAGGAAACCCGTATCTGTATCGCTGCGGATAAAGCGTTGATTTCAAGGGAAAAGCTGTTCTGTCTGCCACACCTGTTTGTGGACAGACAGCGACTGCTTGTATGGGATGAGACAAGTGCAGCCCGATGCAGGCGTCTTTTGGAGGCGGTGGTGGACGATGAAGGTATCAAGGATGTCATCGTTTGTATTCTGGAGCCGTGTCTTACCGATTCTCTGCAGCTGCCTGCGCATGAGAAAATTCACCAGCTGCGCTGGAGCGATACGCTGAACAACGCTGCTGATCTTCAGCTGCAGATAAACGGTACCAGCGTACGATGGCCGCAGCGTCATGCGGACTTCACGATTGATACATGCACAGCAAGGCAAAGACGTGCTGCTTTTGTTCAACGCTCAGCATATCCAAAGGATATTGAACTGGGTAAGAAAATGCTGAGCTTTCTAAAGCTGTTTCACTGTCACAGTGTTGAGGAGCTTCAGATAGCCTCCCGCTATCAGGTGAGTGATGCTGCGAAAAGTCTGCGCGTGATCATTGGACAAAGTGCAGACGGCGGTGAGCTGTATCTGGATGCGCATGAGCACAGCCACGGACCGCATGGATTGCTTGCGGGAATGACCGGCTCGGGCAAAAGTGAATGTCTTTTAACCTATCTGCTGTCACTGGCTGTTACGTTTTCCTGTCAGGATGTCAGCTTTCTGCTGATTGATTTCAAGGGGGGGACAATGGCCAATGCTCTGGCAAAGCTGCCGCATACCGCGGGTATTATTACGAATCTGGATAAGGGCATTCTGATGCGCTGTATGTGTGCAATAGAAGGAGAGCTTACCCGCAGACAGCAGCAGCTGGCGGATACAGGGGAGCGGTATGGAATCAGCAGTATGGATATCGATAAATACATGCAGCTCAGAAAGCAGCATCCTTCCCTTACGGCGATGCCCCACCTGTTTCTGGTAGCAGATGAGTTTGCCGAGCTGAAGCAGCTCTTTCCGGCGGTTCTTGATCATCTGCGTCAGTGTGCCAGAATCGGAAGAAGCCTGGGAATCCATCTGCTGCTGGCAACACAAAAGCCCTTCGGTGTTGTGGATGAACAGATTTGGAGCAATGCGCGCTTTCGTCTCTGTTTAAAGGTTGCCGATCGCAATGACAGTATGGATATGCTGAAAAAGGACTCCGCTGTCCATCTGCAGCATCCCGGTCAGCTGTTTTTACAGGTAGGACATGATGAGGTCTTTGTGCAGGGGCAAAGCGCCTGGACACAGGCACCCTATGATCCCTGCGGAAAGGAGGCATCGGATCTGTATCTTTCCTATTATGACAGTGACGGGAATATGCAGGATATCCCGATGGCAGGCGGTACGGTGGCAAAAACCGAGCTGGAGGCGGTTTGTGATGCACTGTGTGCTATCAGCACAGAGCGTGCCACTCCTTTGTGGATGCCGCCATTAAAGCCGGATCTGCAACAGGAGGAGCTTCCGGCTAGGGAAACTGCATTGACCCTTGGTTTGCTGGATGATCTTGCCCATCAGCAGCAGATTCCCTTTTCCATGTCCGTGTGGGACGGACGCAACCTCGCTGTGTGCGGCATGGTGGGGAGCGGGAAAAGCATGTTTGTGGAAACGCTGATTCAAAGCTGTCTTGTGAAGTCTGAGAACATACTCTATCTGTTTGATTTCGATAAGCCGCTGTTCATGAAATATGCGCAGTACCAGCAGGTTGCCGCTGTATTTCAAAGAGAGGATGCAGAGGGAATTCAAAGCTTTTTCAGCTTTATGAGGCGCATGATAAAACAGCGCAGAGCACAGAGAAGCGAACAGGGAATCCTTTGTATTCTTCATAATTATGAAGTGTTTCATGAACTGTATCAGGAGCTGGAGGAGGAACTGCTTTATCTGCTGCGCGAAGGAAAAAAATACGGCATTGTATGCTGTATCACAACGGCTGTTCTGCAGCAGATTCCCATGCGTATACAGGCCTGTCTGGAAGACTGGTATGCCCTGCAGTGTGCACAGCATGAGGATTACAGCTATCTCTTCTCCTGTGAACAAAGCTGTATTCCGCTGACACAGCCGGGCTGTGGTCTTATGAAATATAACGATACTCTCTGTATGTTTCAGATTGCCGTCTATCGCAAGGAGGCATGGATGAAGGCATCCCGTTCGCAAACACCGCCGGCTTATGCTGTTCCACGTATGCCGGCACATGTTTCCCATCCTCTTGCAATGCAATGTGACAGCAGCTTTTTGGGCAGGGAAATCAAAACGCAGGAGGAAATTTATACAGCCTATCCCACAGGGCGCTGTCTGTTTCTTCTGGCTGCCTACCGTCTGAATGACAGCTTCATTTCCCTCTATCTGAAGCAGCTGGAAACAGGAGGCAGTGTCCATATATTCAGCCCGCATCTGCTTGCGAAACGAAAGCCGTCCTCCTTGGATACGCTTGATCGACTGCTGAAGCAGCCGCAAAAGCAATATATCGTCTGGCATCAGCTGGATGAGCTGGCTCTGGATACAGCCTTCATGAAGAAACTGCTGGAGGCAGAGCAGCTGCATCATATTTTTATTGAAACCATGCCCCATCTAAGTGCGTATTCCCTATGGGACTGGTATGCACCGGTATGGCTTGATGCCGCTGTTCTCTGGATGGGAAAAGGATTTCAGGAGCATTCCTATACGTTGAAAAGGAATGTACAGACAGAAAAAATGCTGAAAAGCAAGGAAGCGATTTACTGGGAGGAGGATACATGCAGAATACTGCAGCTATGGGAGGTCGAAGAAAATGGATGAAAGAATACTGGTGGAGGTGTATGTACCAGCGGTGCAGCAGGGTATGGAGGTGCTGCTTCCCGCACAGGCAAAACTGGGTATTGTACACCGTTTTGTAACACGGTTACTGGAGACTGCCTGGAATTTGGAAAAGGGCAGTCTTAAGGATGCTATATGGTATCTGGAGCAGCAGGACAGCATGCCGGATTTCGCATTGTGTGTTAAGGATGCCGGCATTCGCAACGCAGAACGCATCATCATCTTATAGGAGGAATGAAATGAGTATAAAAATACAAGTGGATCCTGCCAGACTGGACAGTGCGGTAGGACAGATTGAGCAGCAGACCCTGTCCTACGAAAAGAATTACCGCCGTTTATTTCAGGAAGTGGCGGCGATGGGCAGCGGCTGGCAGGGAAAGGATAATCAGGCCTTTGTATCACAGATTCAGGGGTTTGAAAAAGACTTTCAGCAGATGGCGGCACTCATGCGCGAGTATGCGGCTTTTCTCAAGCTGAGTGCCAAGACCTATCGACAGACACAGGATGAACGAGCACAGATGGCTCGCCGTCTGGTCAATTAGGAGGTGTATCATGGATCAGCTACAAATTACACTGGCACAGGTAACTCAGACAGCTGCCAGTATCCGTTCACAGAATCAACAGCTGAATTCCTGTCTGCAGGAAATCGGTACTTCAATGAATCAGCTTGCTGCCTATTGGCAGTCTCCGGCTTCAGAAAAAATAAGATCCCGCTTTCACGGAATGCTGCCGGTTTTTGACAATTATCGGTCAATTGTCGAATCCTATGCAAAATTCCTTGATCAGACGGTATCTACCTATCAAAGCATGGAGGCACAGCTGAATGCCAGTGCCGAAGGCTTCTAGGATTCTTATCCAGACCATGGCAAACGGCTACTTGCAGCAGCTGTATGCATTGCAGACACAGCTGCGCCAGCAAACCGTCATGCTGCCAAGTGCAGCACAGGGCGCAGAGCTTCCCCTGCTGCAGCGACAGTATCGCAATATCCTGCATAATGTGCAGGAACAGATTCGGATATGTGAGGGTCTGCGTATGCTGTAGGCAATAGCCGAATGATAAAGATACATACCGGAAAACTGCTGCAGCTTCAGCAAAGCACACAGCAAACCTGGAAACAAAGCAGCCACCTGAGTGCCTCTGTTTACCAGCTCCAGAATATTCTGGGACAAACAACGCAGCTAAACCGTTTATCTGTCCTGCAGCGACAGCTGTCTGCTCAGCTGTATCAGCTGCAAGCCTTTTTCCATGAATCACAAATGCAATATGAATCGATGGAGCAGCGTCTTCTGAAGCAGGCTGGACAGCTGCGAACAGCAGCATCCCTATCCAGTGACAGCGATTGGTCGGATGCCTGGTATACACAAAAGGACAGCTGGAAAACCACCCATCGCACACATACGACCTTCGGCAATGGCAGATCCCTTGTCGATTATGCGAAAAACGGTATCTGTGCCGGAATTTTCGGCGGCTTTGATGCCTTTCGCTATGCAGTAGGAAAAAACAGCAAATATACATCGGCAAATGCCCAGTTTACACTTGGCAGTGCCCACATGTCTGTGGATGGGAAGGGGCTGCTGTATGATGACGGCACCTGGAATCCGCAGCTGCAATTGGAGGCGGAAGCAGAAGCTGCGCTCGCACAGCTGAAAGCCGGTTTTGATATCGGAACCTCGTATGTGCATGCCGGGATTGAGGCTTCTGTAGGAGTCGGTGTTGCCAAAGGAGCCGCAAAGGCAGTGATTAAGAAGGATGAGGTTACGCTGAAGGGCGAAATCGGAGTGGCGGCCGTACAGGGGGAGGTAAAGGGCAAATTCTCTTTGTTTGGCGCAGACATAACGCTGAGTGGTACCGGTGAGCTTGGTGCTGCCGGCGTTGGTGCAGAGTTTTCCAGTAAAACAGGGGAAGTGGAGTTTGGCGGAAAGGCTTCACTGCTTGCAGGTCTGGGATTTAAAGTTAAAATCAATTACTGATGGGAAGGTATAAGGAATGAAAAAGGAAGCATTACGAAATATTCTGCCTCTTGGCAGTGTAATCACCCTGAAGAAAGGGCGAAAAAAACTAATGATTATCGGTAGAATTCAGGAGGAGCGTTCCAGCGGTATCCTGTATGATTATGCTGCGGTGCTGTATCCGGAAGGCATACTGGATGCCTCCGAGCTGTATATGTTTCAGGGAGAGGACATTGACCGCATCTATCATGTCGGGCTGCAAGAGGAAGAGGAATTCGCCTTTCGCAGCTATATGGAACAAAAGCTTAAGGAATTGAAGCTGCTGGAATAAGCTGTTGGATGCCCTGTAGAATCAAAACACGTCCGCATCTCTCAAAGAGAAAGGACGTGTTTTATATAGGATAGGCGACTGACGGAAATTCAAGCAGCATGCTCATTCGATAAAAGAAAAAAGCTGTGCCCGGAAATGAATACCAGACACAGCATTTTCTGTATATAAGTGCTATCGAATGCTGAAGGAAAGCAGTGCAGCCAGTGATATAGCAAGTCTGGAATATCGCACTCTTCTTCCGCCCTGCAAAAGAATTTCGCTGATGGCGCAGTATTTATCAACAGCCTGCAGAACCCAGCCCTCCTTTGTTTTGGGGCAGTGCAGAGTCATCGGCCACATATGGTGTACGATGGCATCTTCGATAATCGTGTTAACCGAGGTTGCCTTACGTGCATTTTCCAAAGCAATCTGTGGATGTACGGCACAGTGTCTTCCTTCAATGGGACGCTCCTCCTTATCCAGATTTCTCCAGTCATAGTGATACAGATCATGAAGAAGGCCGGCTCTTGCGGCGCTGCAGGAATCCAGATGGAATCGCCGCGCTATCAGAAATGTATAATAAGAGACATTCAGCGAGTGCTGAAATCTTGATGTATTCATATGCTGTGTAAATGCTTTGAGGTCCTGTACATCATGCAGATGCAGCAGATCCCGGATACAGCTCAGATACTCCTGAGCCAGATCATTGTCGGCGTTATTCAAATCAATTCTGGAAAAAATCGCTTTTTGCATTCCATGACCACCTTTTTTACATTGATATTACTATAGCACTACTCTGTGAATAAATCATGTGAACATTTTGTGATTTTTAAATTCAGAGACAATTCATACTATGCAAAGACTGCAAAATGGGGTATCATAAACAGGCAAAGACATGGATTGAACAGGAATGTCTATCAAAAGGAAAGAGGGAGCTTATGCCGGATTTTGAAAAGGTGATTGTCCACGTTTTGGACTGTGAACAGAATACATGTATTATGAGTACCGCCTGTATGCAGGAGCTGCAGCCGGAGGTTGAAAAAATGATGCAGACCAAGGCATCCAAGGTTTTTTCAAGCTCCTCCAAAAAAAGCGGAAAATTCAAGGAAAGCTCGCAGGTTAAGCAGTGGCTGGACAGCTATAAGCTGCAGGAACAAAGCTTTGAACAGCTCAGTGAGCTGCTTGCACGCCATATATTCGATGCGAAGCTGCGATGTGCCTTATACTATCCAAGCGATCTGCTGATTGCACAGGTGATGGAAGAGGGAAGGCGCTATCTGCTGGTCATCGACAATGCGTACAGTGAGGGAATTACACATACGCTTGTACAGGAGGAAGCCGGTATGCGGAATGAAATCATCCCCTATCGCACGCTGTTATCCTCCTCTCTGGTCAAGGCGGATAAGGCATTTCTCGTAGAGCTGAGTGATTATGCGCTGCATTGTGTGGAAAGCAAGGTTGAAATCGAAGCGGAGAAGGTGAATTTCTTTGCGGATATCATACTGGAAAGCACAACCTCACCATCGTATAAGGAAGCAGTATCCTCACTGGCGAAAATCACAGAGGAAATCAGCGATAAATACGATTTGGATCAGATGGAGGTCGTTCCGAAAATGAAAAGCATCATCAAGGAGAATATTGAGCAGCAGACACCGATTGAAATTGAGGAGGTAGCAGAGCTGCTGTTTGCAGAGAAGCCGCTTGCCCGTGATGATTTTCGCGAAGAACTGCGCAAGCAGGGCGTTGAAAAGCCGATTGAGGTGGAATATGTGAAGCCGGCACGCTCGGACAAGGTACAGAAGATAAAAACAGACAAGGGAATCGAAATCATTATTCCGGTGGATTATATGAATTCCCGTGATTTTGTGGAATTTAAAAATCAGCCGGATGGAACGATTTCCATACAGCTGAAAAACATCACCCGTATCACAAGTAAATAGTTGCATCGGATAATAAAGATAGTATGTTTAAGGATATGAAAAAACACATGACAGCAAGATTTAGAAATATAAACTGCAGCATGTGTTTTTTGTCTTATAACTACTCGATCAGCGCAACACCACTGACACCTTCCACCTCATCCAGAAGAATCGCCTCAATACCTCCCTGAATGGTATCGTCGATGGACATGCAGCCGACGCATGCTCCCAGAAGACGCACACCGACAATGCCGTCCTCAAAGGATACGAATTCAACATCGCCGCCGTCTCTTTGTATGTATGGACGTATTTTTTCAATGGTTTGCTTGATTTCATCTATCTTAGTCTGCATCCTATTCCTTCTTTCTCTAATGGATAAGCTGATACATGGACAGGGATACCAGTATGCCCAGCAGGATACCTCCAAGTATTTCAATGAATTTATGGCCGAGAACGCTTTTGATCTTCTCGTGATAGATCGGATCGTTGAATTTCAAACCCTTCAATGTTTCCAAATCGCTGATCAGCTGCTTTGTCAGCTGGATATTTCTGCCTGCGTAGTAGCGGACATTGGCTGCATCGTAAATAACGATGAAGCTGAATACACAGGTAATCGCGAAGAGGGCGGAATCAAAGCCTTCATTCATTCCAATCGCAATCGTCAGGGCTGTTACCGTAGAGCTGTGTGAGCTTGGAAAGCCTCCGCAGGCGATGCACTGATGCACATCCAGTTCCTTGGTACGGAAATAAAGCACGATTGGCTTCAGAACCTGGGCGATGACATTTGCCAGAAGGGCAGCCACCAGGGGGTAAATCGAACTCATGTCTGTATCACCTCATATAGTCCAGAGTGCTGTATGTATAACGTTTCGCTGCTGTTTATGCAGATATATGGAACTAGAAACACGGTGGAATCATCCCCATCGGTATTGCATGGGAATCTGTGTATTCCGCATCCATTATCAGCAGTTACCGGCGAATCATCAGCCTTTTACGCTCTCTGCCATATTATTATAACACAAAATCAAAAAAGATATGATATAATAAGCATGATGAAATGAGGTGAGTGGATGCATTATATGGTTGGAGAGGTCGTGGAAGGTGTCGTTACCGGAATCAAGCCCTACGGCGCATTTGTTTATCTGGACAGCAAGCACAACGGATTGATTCATATTTCTGAAATCAGTGAGCGCTTCGTGCGGGATGTGCATACGTATGTCAAGGTCAATGAACGTGTAAAGGTGAAAATTCTGGATGTCGATGAAGACGGCATGCATTTCAAGCTGTCCTTGAAAGCTGTAGAAGCAAATAAAGCTCGTTCCATGCGAAAACGCAGATTCGTCCACGAATTGCCGCAGATGAATATCGGGTTTACTTCACTGGCGGAGCATCTGGATCAGTGGATCGAAGAGGCAACAAAGTAAAAGGAGAAAACGCATATGATGAAATTAGACACAAAGCATGCATTTTTGAAGGAAGACATTGCAGGTTATCAGGACATCGTTACCAAATGCCATGAGGATCTCCACAACAAGACCGGCAAGGGAAACGACTATGTCGGCTGGGTGGAATGGCCAAACAATTATGACAAGGAAGAGTATGCAAGATTAAAGAGCGTTGCGGCTGACATCCGCGAAAAATGCGATGTACTGATGGTTTGTGGTATCGGTGGTTCTTATCTGGGAGCCAGAGCTGCCGTTGAAATGATCAATGGAATGTACAGTGATAAAAAACCTGAAATCATTTTCTTCGGTAATACATTCTCATCCACGTATATTGCGCAGGTTATGGAGTATATCAAGGATAAGGAAGTCGCAGTCAATGTAATTTCCAAATCCGGTACAACGACGGAAACCGCGCTGGCATTCCGTCTGCTGAAGCAGTTTATGGAAGAAAAATACGGAAAAGAGGAAGCCGCAAAGAGAATTGTTGCGACAACGGATAAGGCAAGAGGCACGCTGAAAACGATTGCGGACAAGGAAGGCTATGAAACCTTTGTAATTCCGGATGATATCGGTGGACGTTTCTCCGTCATCACACCGGTTGGACTGTTTCCAATCGCTGTGGCAGGTATTGATACCGATGCTATCATGACCGGTTTGAAAAAGGCTTATGAAGATTTAAAGGATCCGGATTTAAGCAAAAACGATGCCTATGCCTATGCAGTAAGCCGCCGTATTCTGGAAAATCAGGGAAAAGATGTGGAAATGCTGGTAAGCTATGAAACACAGATGACGATGGTTGCGGAATGGTGGAAGCAGCTGTTCGGAGAAAGTGAAGGAAAGGAATGCAAGGGAAATCTGCCGACAAGCGCAAACTTCTCTACCGATCTGCATTCTCTGGGACAGTTTGTACAGGACGGAAAGAAGGTTCTGTATGAAACACTGCTGCTGATTGACAAGCCAACGCTGGATCTGAACTTCCCGGAAGATGCGGATAATCTGGACGGTATGAACTATCTGGCTGGTAAGTCCGTTGACTGGGTAAACAAGATGGCATGTCAGGGAACGCTGGAAGCACACGAGGAAACAGGAGGTGTTCCAAACCTGATTCTGACACTGGATGATATGAGTGCGGAGAGCTTCGGTTATATGTGCTATTTCTTCTTCAAGGCATGTGCTATCACCTGCTATATGCTGGACATCAACCCATTCAATCAGCCGGGGGTAGAGGTCTATAAGAAGAATATGTTCCGCTTACTTGGCAAAAAATAAGGCGAGAGCAGATAAGATAATTGAGCTTGTTGTTTTATAGGATAAATGCAGTCGCATGTAAATGATGGACAGGGCAAGCTTTATTTTGTATCATTTGTGTATAACGGGGTGTTTCCGAATCGGAAATATCCCTTTTTTAAGGAGAGAAAAGAGCTGCTATGTAGAAGGATAGAACAGATGACGGTGATATTTTTGCGGGATATGCTGTCATTTTCAGCGGAAATATGGAAAAGGGCTGTATGATGCGCAGCTTGCGTGATAGAAAAAAAGAAAACGAGCAGACAGCTTGATAAGATCAATGCAAAGCAGACTGTGGAAATGAAGCATTGCATTTGATTCGCTCTGTTCGTTTTTTTTTGTATTGCGGCATTTTGGTATCGCATTGCCCATCGGTGTGCGGCTTCTACAAAATTGCAGGCACAATCCTCTCAGATAGTAAGCTCTTTTGCGGAAGTAGTATTTTATACGGCGGTATTACTTTTTACGCATATTGATACCGCTGACGATGCCATAGGTCACCAGCCATGTGACGGCGATAAGTATCCAGCCGGTTCGCCATGCTTCTTTACCAAACAGCATTCCCAAGCCGACATAGAGAATGGAAGCACAGCCAAGGGTGACATAATACAGCCAGGAATAGCGGTTTCCATGCTTTTTTTTGCGATATGTTTCGTTATCAACTAGCAGTTCATATGTGTCCATAGAGCAGCCTGCATAAATAAACAGGAAGACAGCGATGGAAATCAGCAGCAGATAGCCGGCATCCATTGGTGCTTTCTCCATATGCAAAACATCCTCACTGATAATCGCGATGATGCAGCTTAGAAATATCAGCAGCAGGCCGGCGATGATAAGGCGCTTGAATTTTTTCTGCAGTCCGTCATTTTCTTCCTTCAGCTCCTGCAGATGGTCATGATCAAAATACAGTGGCTCCTGTTTGAGTATCTTGTATTCATTCTTATCAAAGGACAGCGATACAAGGACGGCGATTCCAAGGGCGATCAGGATCATGGAAAAGATACTCATGACATCCTCCTGCTGAGGATATATAAGAACCGGCAGTCCGGAAAGAATACAAAGCAGTGTCCCGACAGCAATCCGCAGCGTAATTCTTTTCTCCTGCTGCAGATAGCCCTGTACACATTCCCGACTTGCATAAAAGCCCTGTTCCTGCGGCTGCTCTCCTCCTTCATCCTTTAACAGATAATCCATAGTTACGGAAAAGATGTTTCCAATCATCAGCATTTTTTCCGTTTCGGGATAACCCTGATCATTCTCCCATTTGCTGACAGCCTGTCTGGATACGTGCAGACGAGCAGCAAGCTCCTCCTGTGACATTCCCTTCTCTTTTCTTAGTTTCTGTAGTTTTTCTCCAAATTTCATAGTAGTTCACCTCACACCTATATCCTAGCAAAAGGGCAGCAGCTGTGCTACCAAGCTCCTCTTGCGTTTTGTCAACCTGCGGTTGCAGCTGCTGCTATATCTCTGAAAGTATAGCATATTCGAGAATTTTTGACATCCTTGTACGATGCGCAAGGGAACGACGATAATAATAGGAAGGAAACACATATTCATCCTTCTGTATGCATATAGTAAACAGAGCACCTTGTGAATTGCATAACTTTTTAACTAATACTAGGAAAATAAATGAAAATGCTGTATAATATAGAATATCAAATGTAAACGATTACATAAGAGGAGGAATGCTTAATGGGCAAAAAGTATGTTTACCTGTTTTCAGAAGGAAATGGGCAGATGAGAGAGCTGCTTGGCGGTAAGGGCGCAAACCTGGCAGAAATGATGAACCTCGGTATGCCTGTACCTTTTGGTTTCACTGTTACAACGGAGGCTTGTAATCAGTATTATGCTGATGGTGAAGCAATCAATGAAGCAATTCGTAAGGAAATTTTTGATTATTTAATGAAATTGGAAGAACTGTCTCAAAAACAGTTTGGGGATCCGAAAAATCCGTTATTAGTATCCGTAAGATCTGGTGCGCGTGCGTCTATGCCAGGAATGATGGATACCATTTTAAATTTAGGACTGAATGATGAGGTCGTGGAGGGTGTCGCAAAGCTGACGGACAATCCACGATTTGCATATGATTCCTACCGTCGCTTCATCCAGATGTTCGCGGATGTTGTTATGGGCTTGAACAAGGCGAAGTTTGAAGACATCATTGATGAAATGAAGGAGAAAAAAGGAGTGGAGCAGGATACCGACCTTGATGCGGATGACATGAAGGAAATGGTAAAGCGCTTCAAGAAATTCTATAAGGATTCTCTGGAAGAGGATTTCCCGTCCGATCCGAAGGAGCAGCTGTATCGCTCGATTGAAGCAGTCTTCCGTTCCTGGAACAACCAGCGTGCCATCTTCTATCGCAAGATGAATGACATTCCGGGAGATTGGGGAACTGCTGTCAACGTACAGATGATGGTATTCGGAAACATGGGGAATGATTGCGGTACCGGTGTTGCCTTTACCCGTAATCCAAGCACCGGAGAAAACAAGCTGTATGGTGAATTCCTGATGAATGCACAGGGTGAGGATGTTGTCGCAGGTATCCGTACCCCGCAGACCATCGATCAGCTGAAGGAAATCGCTCCGGCTGCCTATCAGAAATTTACAGAAATCTGTGCAGCGCTGGAAAGTCATTATAAAAATATGCAGGATATGGAATTTACCATTGAAAAGGGTAATCTGTTCATGCTGCAGACCCGTAACGGGAAACGTACTGCTGCCTCCGCTTTAAAAATCGCCTGTGATATGGTGGATGAAGGCATGATAACCAAAGAGGCAGCCTTGATGATGGTGGAGCCGAAGCAATTGGATTCCCTGCTGCATCCACGTTTCGACGATGCGGATTTGAAGAGTGCAAAGCCGATTGCGAGTGCATTGCCGGCATCTCCTGGTGCTGCTTGTGGGCAAATCGTGTTCTCGGCAGAGGAAGCAATCGAGGAAACGGCACTGGGGCACAAGGTAATTTTAGTCCGTCTGGAAACTTCACCGGAGGATATTGAAGGTATGCATGTATCGGAGGGTATTCTGACTGTGCGTGGCGGTATGACCTCTCATGCGGCAGTTGTAGCCCGTGGAATGGGAGCATGCTGTGTATCCGGCTGCGGTGATATCAAAATCAATGAAGAAGAAAAGTATTTCATAGTAAATGAGGAACGCTATAATAAGGGCGATTATATTTCTCTGGATGGCTCTACCGGTAATATTTACGGTCGCAAAATCAAAACTGTTCCGGCTGAGATTTCCGGTGACTTTGAACGCTTTATGAAATGGGCGGATGAGGTTCGTACACTGAAGGTCAGAACCAATGCCGACACACCAAAGGATGCAGCGCAGGCAGTAGCATTTGGGGCAGAGGGAATCGGACTGGTACGTACAGAGCACATGTTCTTTGAAGGTGACCGTATTAAGGCTGTCCGTGAAATGATTGTATCCAAAACAGAAGGACAGAGAAGAAAAGCACTTTCCAAGCTGCTGCCGATGCAGCGTGGTGACTTTGAGGGCATTTATGAGGCAATGCACGGACTGCCGGTAACCATCCGTTATCTCGATCCGCCTCTGCATGAATTCCTGCCGACAAGCTCTTATGATATTGCACAGCTGGCTAAGGATATGAATATTGATCTGGATGAGCTTAAGAGCGTTATTTCCGGATTGCATGAATTTAACCCGATGATGGGTCATCGCGGGTGCCGTCTTGCGATTTCTTATCCGGAAATCGCAGAAATGCAGACAACCGCAGTTATAGAGGCAGCAATCAACGTCAACCGCAAGCATCCGGAATGGAAGATTGAACCGGAAATTATGATTCCACTTGTTGGCGATAAGGCAGAATTAAAATTTGTCAAGGATGTTGTCGTATGTACGGCAGATGAAATTCTGAAGCGTGAGGCTTTTGATATGAAATATCATGTAGGTACGATGATTGAAATTCCGCGTGCTGCATTACTGGCAGATGAGATTGCAGAAGAGGCTGAGTTCTTTAGCTTTGGAACCAATGACCTGACACAGATGACCTTTGGATTCTCCCGTGATGATGCAGGTGGATTCCTGAACGATTACTATGAAAAGAAAATCTTTGAACAGGATCCGTTCGCAAGAGTTGATCAGAAGGGTGTCGGAAAGCTGATTGAAATGGCAGTTGCAGGCGGAAGAAAGACACGCCCTGAAATCAAGCTGGGAATCTGCGGAGAGCATGGAGGCGATCCTAGCAGTATTGATTTCTGTCACCGTATGGGACTGAGCTATGTATCCTGTAGTCCGTTCCGTGTACCAATTGCCAGATTGGCTGCAGCACAAGCCGCAATTATAAATAAATAAGAGAATGATAAGATGTCTAGCGAAAGCAGGCATCTTTTTTGGTGACGGGCATGACACACACCTAGGGTAAAAATCTCAAGAGGTGCAATTGCCAGCGTACTCAAGAGCGACTTGCAAGTTTCATATCGTACGGCATGGTAGAGAGGAAGCAATAGCGAAATCGTGGTCTAACGAACAGGAAGTCCGATTCAACTGGTTGGGAGCTTCAAGCTGTTTGATTACATCAACTGTAGTCTATTTTTGTTTGAAATGGAGTTCATATATAAAACCATCCTTTCCATAGTTATTATTTTGTCAGTCATTATAAGCCTCTTATTCTGTAAGAGAAAATTCTACTGGAATTTACTGAAAGACTAATTTCAATTTTTGCATCTTTGAAGCAGAATTTAACTTTTCACTTCAGAAAAAACTGTTGGTACATCGTTGGAGGATAGAAAGAAGATGGTTGGTATGTTAAAATAGACTTCATATTTCTTTAATGAAGTAGAGCTATGTTATATGCTTGATAACATGAAATTTGAATTATTAGCAAATTGTATAAAAGAAATAAATGTAAAAGCAGGAAGTGCTGCTAAAAGAACAGTAAATCAGTCTGTGACACTTCTAAACTGGGCTATTGAGTTGTTATATTTTTGAATATGAACAAGGTGGAAGTGATCGTGCGAAATATGGGACAAACTTATTGAAAAATTTGGAAGAACGAAAAAGGAATGAACTTAATAATTGACAACCTGAATCGTTAGAAATACAGTAAGCGCAGCCTGTTCTAAGTCACAAAACAGTTTATATGATATCAGAAAATCACAAAAGGTATAAGCATCTGCATAAGGATTGTCCATAATCGTAGGTTACAGGAAGACCAAAGAAGGCTTCCGATGTCCCTTTTCCCGCTTATTCTTCCTTATGCAGGAATGAAATCCTTCCTTTTGAACATAATGAGTCATTAGAGCGTAAGGATAAAGTCAGTTGAGAATGCGGTACAGTTTAGACGGAGGTGTAGGAATGGTGAAAAACAAACATATTTACATGGCGATCGATTTAAAATCATTTTATGCCTCCGTGGAATGTGTTGATCGAAAGCTTGATCCACTCACTACAAATCTGGTTGTTGCGGATACGGAGAAAACCGAAAAGACAATCTGTCTGGCCGTTACACCGTCTTTGAAGAAATTTGGTATTTCCGGAAGAGCAAGACTGTTTGAGGTTATTCAAAAGGTGAATGAAGTTAATGCACAGCGTAAGCAAAAGGCCCCCGGATGTCGTTTTACTGGAGAATCCTATGACGAAACAGAGCTGAGGAATAATCCGAATCTTGCCATGAGCTATCTGGCTGTACCTCCGCGAATGGCGTATTATTTGGAAAAAAGCACGAAGATTTATAATATATATCTGAACTATATATCTGCAGACGATATCCATGTGTATTCAATCGATGAGGTTTTTCTTGATGTGAGCGGTTATCTTAAAACCTATCAGACAACACCGCGGGAGCTTGCGAAAAGCATTATATCTGATATTCTGAAGGCAACAGGTATTACCGCCACTGCGGGAATCGGTACAAATTTATATCTCTGCAAGGTAGCGATGGATATCGTGGCCAAGCATATCAAGGCAGATCAGGATGGGGTGCGAATTGCGCAGCTTGATGAAATACGATATCGAAAGCTGTTGTGGAATCACAGGCCGATTACCGACTTCTGGCGGGTTGGAAAAGGGTACGCCAAAAAGCTGGAACAGATTGGTTTATATACAATGGCTGATATCGCGAAATGCTCGCTTGGTACGAGCGGGGATGCATATAATGAAGATCGCTTATATAAGCTGTTCGGGATAAATGCAGAGCTGCTGATTGATCATGCGTGGGGATATGAGCCCTGTACGATGGCAGATATCAAGGCCTATAAACCCGAGCATACCAGTATTGGTACGGGGCAGGTGCTGAGCTGTCCTTATGATTTTGAAAAAGCAAGGCTGATTGTCAAGGAAATGCTGGATCTGCTGGCACTGGCGCTGGTTGATAAAGGGCAGGTAACGGATCAGATTGTGCTGACAGTAGGCTATGATATAGAAAATCTGGAAAAGGCCGGTGCCTATCTGGAAGAAATCACAATCGACCGGTATGGTCGTAAGATACCGAAGCATGCCCACGGCACGGCGAACCTTAAAGGGTATACGTCATCTTCAAGACTGATGATCGAGGCTGTAATGAAGCTGTTCGACAGAATTGTGAATCCGCATTTAACAGTGAGAAGAATCAATATCTCTGCCGGTCACGTACTAGCTGAATCACAGGTTAAACGGAAAACGACAGTCGCACAGATGGATCTGTTCGTGGACTATGAGGCGTTAAAACAGCAGGAACAGAAAGAACGCGAGCTGCTTGAGAAGGAAAAAAAGCTGCAGCAGGCAACGCTAAAGATCAAAAAGAAATACGGCAAAAATGCGGTTTTAAAAGGAATGAATCTGGAGGAAGGTGCAAATACAATCAAGCGTAATCGCACCATCGGAGGGCATAAGGCATAGGAGGTACACACAGTGAATCAACAGAACATACACAGCTATGACGATATTATCCATCTTTCACGTCCGATATCAAAAAAGCATCCGCAAATGCCGATAAGAGATCGAGCTGCCCAGTTTGCGCCATTTGCTGCATTGACAGGACATAAGGAAGCAATCAGTGAAACAGAGCGGCTGACGGATGCAAAAAGAATTCTGGATGAAAACAGAAATATGCTGAACAATGAGCGTCTGCAGGAAATTCTGCTGCATATCAAGGAACAGCCTAAGATCAGGGTTACCTACTTCAAGGCGGATGAACGAAAAGAAGGTGGTGCATATCTTACTCTGATTATGAATCTGAAACGCATTGATGACTATAACCGCAGACTTATTTTCAGCGACCACTCCTGGATACCGCTGGATGATATCTATGAAATCGAGCTGATAGGCCGGTAGCTTGTACGATTGCTTCTTGTGAAAAAGGCTCTGCGTCCGTCGTATTGCATAGTGTTATATGTCTGTAAGAGCGTTTTGCTATCACATATTTCGTATATGCAATTACTTCTCATAGACTGCAGGAATCATGCAATGCGCAGGGGATAAGTCCCTCTGTCCATGTACCTTATGCAAGCCTGTTGAGAGCAGTTGTATTTGCTTTTACAATATAAAAAACATGGAAGATACCTATAGTATCTTCCATGCATTACATAATATCCTTTTACGATATCCATGGCAGGAAACGGCCTGCTTTTTTTGTTGTGGAGGATATGCAGAACAGCTATTTCTGAAATCTCACATTGATATCGCCGTATGCCAGATTGATTTGCAGCTTGCGACCGGTTTTGTTTTCATATTTTGTTGGCAGCGTATTTTCTCCATGCTCTGCCTCGGAAAGAATACTGAAATCCTCAATGCTGCCTTTTACAGCAGCTGTAAAGCTTCCGTGCTCACCCTCGGTAAAGATGCTTCCGGCATCTGCTTCTGAAAGCACGGTATCCCCATAAGCGGTTTCCATATGCAATTCCTTTGCTGAAAGCTTTTGCAGGGTGATATCGGAATGTTCAGTTGAAAATATCGCTTTTTCCGCAATTTCAAGCCTTGTGCTTCGGATATCCCCATAAGCGCTTTCTATCCGCAGTGCATGTGCCTTTAGATTTCCGAGATTGATAGGCGCATGTTCATGAAAAAGCTGAAAATCTTGTGCTATCACCGTATCATCCATGCTGATATCCGTATATGCGGAGGTGATCATCGCCTGCTTTGCCTGCAGCTTTTTGGTGATGAGGTCCCCGTGCTCACTCTCAATCTGCAGCATCTGCTGACAGCTTGTATCATCCAGTAACAAACTTCCATATGGAACATCCAGTGTCAATGCTTCTGTTTGCAGCTTTGCAAGGTTTACATTTCCGTGTGCGTTGCTGATGGTGATATCCTGAAACGACAGATCATGCACTGTCACATTGCCATAGGAAGTATCCACCTCCAGCTTGCTGAGAAGTTTTTTCGGCAGCTTTAAAGTGATAGGTACCATAATGTCCTGTTGAAAATCAAACCAGCGAAACTGAAAGGTGGGAGATTCCCTTTTCAGCCGCAGGACAGAGGAATCTGCAGTAGCACGGATTGGATAATCCTCATTTTCCTCGTATTGTACGTGTATTTCGCTGTCTTCGGAGGGAAGGATATTGATTTCACTGTAATGAGTGTCGATTTGAATATAGGCGAGGTTGTCCGCAGAAAAGGTCTTTTCTTTTTTGATAAATGGTTTCTGCTCTACAGTTCGCATGTTCTCCATTTTAAAATCAGCCATTGCAAAGCCTCCGCCAATCAGGAGTACCCCCAGCAGGATACACAAAACAGGAATGGCTTTCAGCAGCTGCTCTTTATTGTATTTCATTTACTTCACCGCCTTTGCAAATGTGTGCTTTATCATGCCGATCCAGATGACCGTCTTCTGCTTTAGCCAGATAATTGAAACCCTCAGAAGCCTCCAGCACAGCGGAAGCAATCCGATGCAAAGAAAGAGAGTGCCGAGCAGGACGAGTCCGGGTGCAGCGTTCGCTTTCCAGATTGGAATCAGATTCCAAATGCCTCCAACGATAAAGCAGGCAAATGCCAGCATACTGCAAAACAATAAGGCAATCAGTGTCCAAAGCAGCAGATATATCATTGCGAAGACGCAAAGCAGTGTTGCCCAGAATGGAGATAGCAGCACGATCAGGACAATCCTCCATCTTTGCCGACTGTGTGCGGGCTTTTCTTCCTCTTTGAACGATACAGCGCGCTCGCTGTATATCTGCTTCACGATATCTTCAACGGAATCCAGACTTGCTACAGCCTCTGCTTCACTCATGCCGTCCTCGATGCGATCCTCAATCGTTTCATTGTAATAATTTAAAAGATGCTCCTTTTCCACCTGCGGAAGCTCAAATAATCGCTTTTCCAGCAGTGTTATAAATTCCTGTTTATTCAAATCCATCCCCTCCTTTGATAAATTCGTAAATATTCAGCATGGATTGCCATCCCGCCAGAAAATCCTGAATGCGGGCGATACCGATGTCTGTAATCCTATAATATTTTCTCAGACGTCCGCGGTGTTCAACGGAATAAATACTGAGGCATTTGCTGTTTTCCAGCCGTCTTAGTATGGGATACAAGGTTGATTCCGAGATTTCTATATATGGAGAAATATCCTTTACGATCTTATAGCCATAGGAATCCTCTTTCTTCAATGCAGCAAGGACGCAGATTTCCAGCAGCCCTTTTTTCAGCTGTGTATCCATCGTAACACCTCCTTATACGTTATACTATACAATACATAGTATAATGTGTCAACTGGTATTCCGGAATATATTTTATCATCAGAGCCTTAAAGGTGTTGACATAGTACACTAAGTATACTATCATAATATAGTAAATGAGATGTACTAAATGAAGGGAGAAGCTTATGGATGTTATGATGAACGCAATGGAGCAGGTATCATTATTTTGCCGACTGAATATGAACACCAGACGTGCGCTGCCCATTCGCTCCAGTGAAATGGGAATGCTGATCTATCTCGTGAAAACCGATGGTGAAAAAACAGCAAAGGGAATCGCTGATTTTTTCAAGGTGACAAAGGCGATGGCAACCAATATGAGCTCTGCACTGCTGAAAAACGGCTTTCTTGAAAAGCAGCAGCAGGAAAACGATAAGCGCAGCTTTCTTTTATTGCCGACAGCGAAAGCAGTGCAGCTGGTAAATGAAACATATGAGGAATATATGAAGGAAATGCATATTTTGAAAAAGAATATGGGAGGAGATGCATTTAACAGCTTGATCGCTCTACTGGAACTGGCAAATGACATATTACTGGAGGAAAAGAGCAATGGGTAAAATACTGGTAAGCGGAGCATCCGGGAATGTTGGCAGATATGTTGTGAAATATGCTCTGGCGGCAGGACAGGAGGTCAAAGCGGCCGGTACGGATGTAAAGCGTCTTGCGAAGCTGTTTCCGGATGTGGAAGCAGTGGAGTTTGATTTTATGAAGCCATCCACGTTTGTATCTGCCTTGCGGGATGTGGACAGGGTGTTTATTATGCGTCCACCGCATCTTGGCAATCCAAAGGATCTAAAGCCTTTCATTGATGCGTTGCAAAAGCAGAGGTCTATTCAGCTTGTAAGCTTTCTTTCCCTTATGGGAGTGGAGAAGAATCCCGTGCCGCCGCATCATAAGATTGAAAAGTATATCGAGCAGGCGGGACTGCCGTATTGTCATATACGCCCAAGCTTCTTTATGCAGAATATCAGTGGCGTTCATGCTTTTGAAATACAGCATTTCAACAGGATTGTTGTTCCCGTAAAGCATGCCGTAACAAGCTTTATTGATGCCGAGGATATCGGAGAGCTGACAGCAAGGGTGCTATGTGATGCGCCCAAGCATCAAAATACAAGCTATACCATAACAGGTGCTGAAGCGATAGATTATTGGGAGGTGGCCAGGATTTTATCGGAGGAGCTGGGAAGAAGAATCGTCTATACGAATCCAAAGCCGTCATTTGCTAAAAAGTACTGGATCAGCGTGCGAGGTCTGGAGAAAAAGTATTGCACGGTGATGGGGATGCTCTATATGATGACACGGTGTAAAGGTGCAAAAAAGGTCACTACTGATTTTGAAGAGGTTATGCAGAAAAAGCCGAAAAGCTTTCGTCAGTTTGTCAGAGATAATGCTGAAGCGTGGGAATAGTGGTGTAAGACATCTATTTGAAATAGGGGAAACGGGCGCAGAGAGCGTTAAATACATATGAAAACGGATAGGAATATTCTTGATTGGGTGTACACTTCAGATGCTATACTGAATTTATAAGGAGGAATGTATATGCATATAAGCGCAATCGTACACTGCAGCTTATCTACCAGTGAAATCGTTTTGGGCTGTGAAGGTTTTCATAAAGAGCAGATGGAGCTTTCCCGGCTATTGTCACTGGCTAAAAGTACGGAGTCAATCAATTGCTTTGTACTCGCAGAATCCTGATATGCAAAGATGATTAGGCGCAGCACTGATGAAGGGACAACCGGTTTTGCCATCCTGGAATCGAGGTGCCAACACCTTCCGTAAGCAATGAATGCTTGGACCCGGTACGTGATGAAGTGTATGGTAAATTGAAATGAGCTGAGTCTGTATCAGCATTTTAAATTGACATGGGATGCTTTCCTCGTTACAATATGCTTCGTAATTGCAAAGGAGAACGAAAATGGTAAAACCAAGAAAGATGCTGGGGGATGCTGCATCGCCTCAATGTCAAAAACTGATGCGATTGATTGAAACACAGAGTAAACCTACACTGGCGTTATGGGCGCTACAGCTAGCTGAGAAGAGATATCTGCCAATCTATACAGCAGCATATCCAAAGGATAAACGTGCTTTGCAGGCCATCCGTATTTGTAGGGAGTGTGCCAGAAACAGTGGTTCTGTGAAAGAGATAAAACCGCTGTTGAAGGAGCTGATACAGCTTGCCCGTGATGAACTTGCGGAACCGGCAGTAGTTTGTGCTGTACGTGCGATAGCGACGGCATGCAATGTTTTACAGACTCCGACCAATGCACTTGGCTTTCTGTTTTATGGTGCGGCGGCGGTGGCGTATACTGCGGTTGGAGTGACACAATCCAGAGCTGTTTATGAACATCTGGCTGAAGAGGAATTCGAGCATGCGCTTGCAGCCTTACAAGAGGCGGTCATTGCAGATGAACAGCATCCTGTGAAGGTGAACTGGAATTGCTGATATTCTGATAAAAGCAGTAATATAAGGCTTTCGAGCTGAATAGCACGAGGGAACATATAGGAAAAATGGGGGATACTGAATGGGAAAGGAAGCAGTGCGGATAAAAGCAGTCTGTATCTCAAAGGACGATAGTGCGATTCCAAGCGCTACGTAAACTTTAAACTAAGGGATTCAATCCGTTAAGCTCTGCTGTCAGTTTTTAATTGCGGAAGCATTCGAAGATAATGGATTGCTTGAATGCATTTGTATAAAGCTTACAGGAAAAGTCTTTTGGTAAAAAGAGCAGGCAATAGCGGATATTTGCGAAATTACGATAAAGATTCTATGCGGTAAAGAAGATAGAGTCAAAGGTTTATGGGGTTTTTCATATCAAATTGAAAAGTATAATAGAAAAATTGATATAATCCTATACGATTAAATAAACGAAGATTATCCGATGCTGATAATACGAATGTACTTCTATCCCTTATTTAATGAACTCTTATTTCATCTTTATTTAAGATATGTGTGAATAATTTGAATCCCATAGCTTTTTTACTCGACAGTTTAAAATCGTTTTATGAATTTTGAATGAAAGCGTTGACATAATACTGATTGTTTGCTATTATGTGAGTGGGTTGTTACTGATACCAGGCAATACCTAGACTGAATCATATACATTTTATGTATATGGGTGGTTTAGGTATTTTTTATTAGAAGGGAGGAGTTTTATGAAAATCACCCAGGTGTTTAATAACAATGTTGTTCTAGTCTGCGCAGACAAAGGGGAAATGGTTGTTTTAGGAACAGGCATTGGTTTTCGAAAAAAGGCTGGGGATGAAATTGACACTTCATTGATTAAAAAGAAATTCATTCTTGAAAAAACACAGCAGTTTAATGAAATAGCTAGCGTTTTTGAAATGCTGGATCAGGAGGAATTGGAAATAATCTTTGAAATCGTCAATGATGTAAAACAACGACTTGATCTGAAAATCAGTGACAGCATATATCCTGCTCTTGCAGATCACATTCATTATGTGATACAAAGAGCTCGATCCAACATGTCGTTGAAGTGTCCCTTAAGTAATGAGGTAAGATATTTATATCCACAGGAATATAAGGTATGCTTAGACTATGTTGTTTGGCTGAATCAAAAATTCGATGTTCATTTAAAAGAAGATGAAGCATGTTCCATAGTTTTACATCTCTTCAATGCAGAGCGTGACGATGTCACATTTGATCAAACAGTAAAAGAAACTAAGATTATGAAAGACATTGTTGATATTGTCCGTTTGAATTATGGGATGGAATTTGATGAACATAGCTTTGTATATCACCGTTTTATTCTACATCTTCAATATTTCGCAAAACGAATTTTACATCAGGAAACATTTGAATCAAATGATATTTCTCTTGTAGAACTCGTTAAAACAAATTATCAGAAGGCATTCAACTGTGTTGAGAAAATTGCGGATTATCTGATGGATACCTACAGTTATAAAATCAGTAATGATGAGTTTGTATATCTTACAATACATATTAAAAAAATTACAGAAAAATGAACCTTGGGGTGTCACTGGTAATGCAGGCAATACCTGAGCGATGTACGTTTGTGCATGGTTTAGGTATTTTTTTATGAAAGGAGCATATGTATGCACGATTTAGCAAAAGAAATTATTAAATTAGTAGGTGGTAAAGAAAACATAAACAGCTTAACACACTGTGCGACTAGATTGCGTTTTCGCCTTGTAGATACAAAGAAAGCGAATGGAACCGCGATAAAAAATCTGGATGGAGTACTTACTGTTGTTGAAAGCGGTGGACAATATCAGGTCGTGATTGGAGAAAAAGTTGCTGAAGTATATGATGCAATCATGAATGAACTAGGTTATTTGAATCCATTGGATGAAAGTCAGAAAAAGAAGTCAAAGAATATTTTTGGAGCATTTTTAGATTTGGCTTCCGGCGTATTCAATCCGACGCTTGGTGTTCTTGCGGCTGGTGGTATCATTCGTGGTATTCTCGCTTTAGTGGTAGCTTTAGGCTTATTAGATACAGCGTCCGGTACCTATGTGATATTAAATGCAACAGGCTATGCAGTATTCTATTTCTTTCCAATATTTCTGGGATACTCAGCCGCAAAGAAATTTAAAATTGATCCCTTACTTGGCATGGCTATAGGAGCTGCCTTGGTATATCCGGATATGGTTAACGGTACCTCATCAGATGCATTGTACCAATTGTTTACAGGATCTTTATTGCAATCTGATGTCCAAATGGAATTTCTGGGGATACCGGTTATTCTGATGGATTATACATCTACTGTGATTCCAATCATTGCTGCTACATATTTTGCAAGTAAACTACATGGCTGGTTGAATAAAATTTTGCCTACACTTGTCAAAAAGGTTTTTCTTCCCTGCTTTGTTTTGGTAATTACCGTCCCGCTGGCTTTAATTGTAATAGGACCGATTTCCACATGGGCATGCTCTGCTGTCGGGAATGCAGTTTCCTTCCTCTTTGAAATTAATGGTGTTATAACATCTGCGCTATTGGGCTTCTTCTGGCAGATTCTAGTTATGTTTGGTTTACACTGGGGCTTGCTACCTGTCGCAATGAACAATTTAGCAGTAAACGGTTATGATTATATTTTTCCAGTAGCATCCATTGCCGCCTATGCTACAGGAGGAGCTGTACTGGCTGTTTTCTTCCTTTCAAAAAAGCCGGAAACAAAAGAGCTTAGTTTAACTTCATTCTTCCCGGTTTTATTCAGTGCTATTACAGAACCGGCTATCTATGGTGTAACCATCCCGTTAAAAAAACCTTTCATGGCTGCGAATATTGCAACAGCTTTAGGAGGGATTATCTTAGGATTATTTCACACGAAGACTTATTTTATGGCATCGGACAGTTTCTTCGGGGCTCCTTCCTATATTGAACCGGACGGAACGTTTGGAAGTGGATTCTGGGGACTGATTATTGCATGGATTGTTGTTATGGTTGCTGCATTTATTCTGACTTGCATCTTCGGTATCAAGGAAGATGAAGTGAGTGTTAAGGAACAGGGAAAAAAGAAAGAGAAGGAAAAAACAGCAGCATTGCAAAGGATTCAAGTTTTTGCACCGGTTAAAGGTAAGGTGATTCCATTACAGGAGATACATGACGAAGTATTTGCCAGTGGCTCTATGGGAGAGGGGATTGCCATCCTACCGGAAGATAACAAAATATGTTCCCCGGTTAAAGGAACTGTGAGTTTCCTGTTTCCAACCGCCCACGCTATTGGTATCCAATCGGAGGATGGTGCAGAAATCCTGATTCATATCGGTATTGATTCTGCTGAACTGCAGAATATATTTACAGCTTGCACAAGTGTTGGACAAGAGGTAGAACAGGGGGATGTGTTGATAACCTTTGATCTGGATAAGCTGAAAAAAGAATGCAAAGAAGCAGTTGTACCGGTTATAGTAACAAATTCAAAAAGTTATCTGGATATATTAAAAGAGCAACAGAATTGTGTAAATCAGGATGAGCTGATGTTTACACTTGTACGATAGGAGGATATACAGATGGGATTTCCAGAAGGTTTTTTATGGGGCGGAGCAACAGCCGCTAATCAATGTGAAGGTGCATGGAATGAGGATGGCAAAGGAATTAACTCTTCAGATGTTATGACAGCAGGGGATGTAAATAAAAAAAGAGAAATAACAGAAGAAATAAAAGAAGGTACATATTATCCAAGTCATAACGCGATTGATCACTATCACCATTATAAGGAAGATATTGCATTATTTGCTGAAATGGGGTTTACTTGTTATCGTTTTTCTATCAACTGGACCAGGGTATTTCCTAATGGGGATGACGCTGCTCCAAATGAGGCAGGCTTACAATTTTATGATCGAATAATTGATGAATGCCTTAAGTATAAGATTACACCGCTTATTACGATATCACATTATGAAACACCGCTTGGTTTACTGAAATACGATTCCTGGATAGGAAGAACAACCGTCGACTGTTTTCTTCGTTATTGTGAAACGATTTTCAAAAGATACAAAGGGAAAGTAAGGCATTGGCTGACTTTTAATGAAATCAATTGTATGTCTTCCACTCCCTGGACAGCTGGTGCGGTTCCTAAACAGGATGAAGCATCCGTCATGATTGCAGCTTATCATCAGTTGCTTGCCAGCGCAAAAGCTGTAAAGCTGGCTCATGAAATAGACCCTGAGAATAAGGTTGGAATGATGTATGGCGGTTTATTTTCCTATCCATATAGCTGTGATCCGGATGATGTTATACGTAATATGGAATATATGCATGAACAGTTGATCTATTGCGATGTGCAATGCCGCGGCTATTATCCGGCATATAAAAAGAAAGACCTTGAAAAGAAGGGGATTAGTTTACCTATATGTGAAGGGGATGAGGAGGCTCTTAAAAAGGGAACGGTGGATTTCCTGTCTTATAGTTATTATTTCTCTCTTGTGAGTGGGAAAAATACAGAATTAAAGGATGCATTTGATACAGGATATAGAAATCCTTATTTAAAGGAAACACCTTGGGGCTGGTCTATGGATGAACAGGGTCTTCGTTATTCCTTAAATTTATTATATGATCGTTATCAGATTCCGTTAATGATAGTGGAAAATGGTATGGGAATGTATGATAAACTTGAAGAAGATAAAACAGTTCATGATCCTTACCGCATAGATTATTTAAAGCGGCATATCAAAGAGATGGAAAAAGCAATTGACCTTGATGGAGTAGATGTAATGGGTTATACAACATGGGGATGTATTGATCTGGTGAGTGCAGGAACGGGACAGATGGAAAAGCGTTACGGATTCATTTATGTAGATGTAGATGATCAGGGAAATGGATCGTTTGAGAGGTATCGCAAGGATTCCTTTTACTGGTATCAAAAGGTAATTGCAAGTAACGGTAAGGAATTGGATTGATAAAATGAAAGAATTTCAAATACTGGAAAGTAATCACGTCTACAATAGCTGGCAAATATTAGATCATACAGGTACACGATGTACCTCTTCCTTACGCACACATAAACAACGATCCATTCTGGATGATTTGCATGAGAAAAGAGTTTATGAAAAAGCAGGACATCCATTTGACATCATTTCAATTACGGGAAAGCGGTATAAGCATCTTCCTGTTCACGAAGCGATTCCAAAATCGTTTTCTGATGAAGTTTGTAAGTCACTGCAGGAAGAAAACCTGGTGCTAATACCACATGGTTATTGTGCATATGCACCGGCAGTTATTGGCGGTATGCAACGGGCATATGGTCCACAGGCAAGAATAGGAGTTATTTGGATAGATGCTCATTATGATAATGTAATACTGGAACATACAAAAGAATTTCCAGCGACATTTGTGAGTATACCTTTATCAGCAATCTGTGGATGTACGATGCAGGACTGGTGCAGAGATAGTTGTGGAATGAAAACATGGATACCCGGAGAAAGAATACTGGCAGCTGATGGCAGATTAAGTGATGAAGAAGCAGAACAGAACAAGGAAATTATGCAGATTCACAATGTAAATGCAAAGCAATTCGAAGATTCTGAAACATGGCTGAATGCAATAGACCAAATTTCAATGCAAACGGATTTTCTGTATGTCATGATAGATGCAGATATATTGGCAGAAGAGTATGTTGCCGGTTATTATGAATCTGAGCCAGGAGGGCATTCCCTGCGTAGGGTTGTACATAATTTGAAAGATGTTCTTCAGACTGGAAAAGTAAAGGTTTTATCATGCTTCTGCTTTGATTTTGATAAGTATGAGCAAGGTGGAAATGTTAACAGTCTGTCTGAGATAAAAATTATTGAAACTGCATTCAAAAACTGGAAATAAAATGGTTTTAATTGGATATGATTACTAAATTTTTTTTGCGGCATGGATGTTCTGTAAAGAAATTCCATTTGACTTGTGGATGGGGGTATGTAATAATTAGCCATGTATGACATCCTGCTGAACAGGCAGGTCGTCGGTGAATCAATGATAACAAACTGTGAATACATGATGCAGGTGATGCAAAGGCTTTCGACCTTCTTCTGGTTTTGTATGATACGTTTGAATAACATTCACAAGCAAGAAGGAGAACCATCATATTCATGAAAACCATATCCATTGTATTAACTAATTATCCGAGTCATCTTTCCAGCTTTATGGAAACGGTGTACGGATATGAATATACGCATGCATCCATCTGTCTGGATGCGATGAATGAGAAGATGTACAGCTTTAACTATAAGGGCTTTTGTATGGAAACGGTATCCAAATACAAACGCCACGGCGTGGAGAAAAGCATCAGCTTCCAGCTACAGGTAACGGATGCGGCCTTTGAGCGGCTGCAAAATAAAATCGAGCAGTTTGTGGAAAATCGCGAGGACTTCTGTTATTCCAGTATCGGAGTGGTATTCTGCTTTGTCCATATACCATTCAAACGAAAGAAGCATTATTTCTGTTCACAGTTTGTTGCAGAGATTCTTGCGGAATCCGGAGCATTGAAGCTGAAACGGCGTCCCTCCCTGTATCTGCCCAATCATTTTTACCGGGAATTAAAGGAAGCTGCGGAGCTGCAGGAAATTCAGTACGATATTTTGCCGGAGGCAGTTTAAACGAAGTAGAGCGAAGTCAGAGCAATTCCTTGTTCTGGCTTTTTTTAGAACATCATGCATTGAATACAAAGCTTTTTTACCTGACAGTCACCGCTATATACGCGTGGAATAGGAGGAAGTGCAATATGAAGGAAAACAGATATTTTCAAATGATTTATCTTTTATTGGATAAAGGACAAATGACTGCACCAGAGCTGGCAGATTATTTCGAGGTGTCGATCAGAACGATATACCGTGATATTGACATTCTGAGCGCAGCTGGGATTCCGATTTATGCTACACAGGGAAAGGGGGGAGGCATAGCGATTCAGGACAGCTATGTTTTGAAGAAATCACTTCTCAGCGAGCAGGAACAGAAGCAGATTCTCATGGCCCTGCAGGGCATCCGTGTGCTGGAGGATGAGCAGATAAATATGCTGTTATCCAAACTGAGCGGCGTATTTCAAAGACAGCAGGGAAACTGGCTGGAAATAGATTTTTCAACCTGGACAAAAAGTGGCGCGGGAAAACATAATTTTCAATTACTGCAAAGCGCCATATGGAAAAGCAGAATCGTTTCCTTTTCTTATTACAGCGGAAAAGGAGAACAAACCAAACGGATTATTGAACCACATAAGCTTGTTTTCAAGACCTCTGACTGGTATCTGTATGGTTACTGCACGCTGCGTAAGGATTTTCGATTCTTCAAATTAACACGGATAAGAGATCTAAAGCTGCAGGATGCGGAATATATGCGGGAAACACCGGAGCATATCTTTGAAAGATCGGACGAATTTGAGATGAAAACCGTGCAGGTTACCCTTTTGTTTGATGCGGGGATGTCCCATGAGGTATATGAAAAATTCGATGAGGAAGTAAGCGAGCAGGAGGATGGCAGCTTACTGGTGACTACGATTTTACCGGATAATGAGCTATTATACAGCTATGTCCTTTCCTGCCGGGAAAGGGTTGAAGTATTATCACCTCCGTATGTACGTGATAACGTTAGGAAAAGAGTTAGAAAAATGCTGGAAATATATAAAACATGACACCGTGTTGCAGGTTATGAATGGTATGATGATGGCAACATAGGGAGGCGAAATCATCTGCAGAGTCAGGGAACATACTGTGCCGCAGAAGCTGAAGGAGGAATGTATGTCAGGCCTTCCGCAGCAGGCCAGTTTGAGGATTTGTGCAGATTGAACAGCCGTATATGTTTGTTATCAGATACCTGTATGACGGGGCATACGATAACTCGAAAGGAGTAGCATATGAATAAAGCTTTGATAGTAATTGATATTCAAAATGATATCACCCAAAATTATAAGGAGATCATTGATAATATCAACAGCGCTATCGACTGGGCGGTGGCGCATGAAATTCCGGTTGTTTATATACGGCATGAGAATTTATCACAGGGAACAAGAACCTTTAAGCCCAATACGCGTGGTTCTGAATTGGCCTGTGATTTAAAGATTGTATCCGATCGTATTTTCACAAAATACAAGGGGAATGCATTAACCAGTGAAGCATTTTCTGACTTTGTGCGGCAGCATGAAATTACTGATTTTTATTTAACAGGGGCGGATGCCTGCGCGTGTGTAAAATCAACCTGCTATAATTTGCTGAAGGCTCACTATAAGGTCACGGTTCTGTCGGATTGTATCACAAGCTATGATAAAAGAAAGCTGGATGAAATGCTGCAATATTACGAGAAAAAAGGCAGTACGATTGCCACACTGCAGGAGCTACAAAAAGCATAGGCAGATAAGTGCAGCTTTTCAGGTAGGATGTAAGCTTTCTGTAAAAAGGTAGCGGACAATAGCTTCTATGTACATTGCATTGCATGGGACAATAGCCATACAGCATACGGAGAGGGCGTGAAGCCATTCCTGAGCTGCATCAGGCAAAGCGGGTCTAACAGTCTGAATTTTTAAAAAGCAACGAGAAAAGAAAAGCATCATTCAGGAGCACGGCTCTCATGTGATGCGTTTTTATTTCAACTTAGCGGTAATGTCCCCTTAACACAGCCTGCTGCAGGATATGTTGTTCCATAGCTGCCAGCAGATGCTTCTTTCTCGCAGTAGGCGGCAGTGTCAGGACAGTATCCAGAACATATACAGTAAATTGATAGGTATGCGACCAGTGGAACGGCGGCTTTGGCCCTCTATAGGCATGCCTGCCATATCCAATCCCCTGTCTTGCACCCGACAGGCTTGGCACCTGTGCCCCGCGGGGAATATTCCCCGGGATGATTGACATCACAGGAAGATTCCAGATTACCCAGTGATTATATGCCGGTATCGGATGATCCATATCATTCAGAATAACTGCCAGGGATACTGCCTCCTCGCAAAGTCCGTGCAGCACCAGCTCCGGCGATTGATCCGCGCCATATCCGGTATGTATAACAGGAATCAGCGCACCATCCGTAAAGCTGGGAGAAGATATTGTCAGTGTTTGCATAAAAGACCTCCATTTTTAATGATATAAGATTAACATAAACGCATTCTCAGTGCAACCGGTTGAATGACACATGAACGAAGATTAAAAAGATTCCCCGAAGCAGCGTGCAATTGCTTGGGAATTGCTACATTTTATCTTGAAATATATGAAGGAACCCTCTAAAATAGAAGAGCTGTATAATTAAGGGAGGATTTATTTGTGCAGAAAAACAGAGGAGAGTGGTCTAACCACCTCGGATTTATCCTGGCAGCTGCCGGCTCGGCAGTAGGTCTGGGGAATATCTGGAAGTTTCCAGGAAAGCTTGGGGCAAACGGAGGCGGTTTGTTTCTGTTGATTTACATAGTGGTTGTAGCAGTGATCGGTCTGAGCATTATGCTGGCAGAGCTGGCGATTGGTAGAGCAACGCAGAAAAACGCTGTTGGAGCATTTCGCAAGCTGAATAAAAAGTGGATGTTTGCCGGTGTGATCGGCATGATCACCTTGTTTGTTATTTTATCCTATTACAGCATCGTTGGCGGCTGGATCATGAAATATATTGCCGTTTATTTCGGCGGTGCACATTTTTCCGGAGCTGCAACGCAGTATCAGGATTTCTTTACCGGCTTTATCACGGATCCGATAGAGCCAATTTTGTGGGGACTGCTGTTTCTTGGCTTGTGTATCTTCATTATTTTAAAGGGCGTTGCAGAGGGTATCGAGAAAATCAGTAAGGTTTTAATGCCGGCTCTCTTTCTTTTGCTGATTGCGACGGCGATTCGCTCGGTTACTTTGCCGGGCGCTATGGAGGGTGTGCGCTTCATGCTGCATATCGATTTCTCTACTTTCCATACAGATATGCTCGTTGCGGCAGTAGGACAGGCCTTTTTCTCGCTCTCCGTGGGAATGGGCATCCTTATCACCTATGGCTCGTATGTGGGGAAGAAGGAAAATCTGATGAAAAGTGCGGTCTGGATATGTGTGCTGGATACCCTGGTCGCCATTCTGGCAGCCTTTTCCATCATTCCGGCAGTCTTTGTGACCATGGGAGCTGAAGGACTTGGTATGGGCGGAGGATTTGCATTTATGGCACTGCCCAATGTGTTTGCTTCCATTCCCGGAGGTGTTATCTTCGGTGCGGTCTTCTTTATACTCTTGTTTCTGGCAGCATTGACAAGTGCCATCAGTATACTGGAGAGCATCATCGCCTGTATGAGTGAGGAATTTCATATCACGAGGAGAAAGGCTGTAGTCTGGCTGTTTCTGCCGCTCATGATTTTAGCCGCCGGCTATTCCCTGTCGCAGCTGGAGTCACGCGGATTGAACCTGCCCTGGTTTGATATGCGAAACGGGTTACAGCTGCTGTCCATGAATGCTGTGATGGAGAAATTTACAGATAATCTGATGATTCCCCTTGGCGCACTTTGTTTCTGTATATTCACGGGATGGGTATGGGGAGTTCATGAAGCTACAGACGAATTCGAGAATGAAGGTACACTGCGGTTTCGCTGGAAAAAGCTATGGTCCCTTGCTATCCGCTATCTGGCACCGGCAGCGATTCTGATTATTCTCTATTTTACGATTTGTGAAGGAATGATTCTGTCCTGAAAATCAATTGCCTGTCTTAGTACAGGCTTTTTTTCTGCGAGTATTTAAATCAAATTTTCCTGGACAAACAGCATCTGCACAGCAGCACGGCATGGAGACTTATCAATATTTTTCAGCAAGGAGTGCAAAGTGATTACTTACCTTATGGCAAAGAACATCCATACTGGAAATATTTAACCTCTATTTCCTGAAAACAAGGAATGTTGCTTTTGATAAATAGATGGTATAATTGAATACGAATTGTGAGTGCTGCATGTAAATTATAAAATCAGTTTTTACAGCAGGCCTTTGCAGTTGGCTGTCCCTATGCGGTGCTGTACAGAAACTAAAATAGTAGAGAAATTCATATTGTGATGGAAAGTGATTCTGCAGGGATTATACAGGAGAATTCATCCTTTATTTTATATGTATTCCTCAGCCGGATGCTTATCAGGAGCTTACCACATGTTATTCTAGGAGGATATGGAGTGTAAGAAGAATGTATTGCAGGGTGAACAAATCAAGGAGGTATTCTGCTATTGATTGGAAAGGAGCGGCTATATGAAAAATAAACGTGTGCAAAAGCTGTCAGAACAAAAGCTGCTGCAGTATGGATGTAGTAAGGAAGGGATGACATACCGCTGTATCCGGAAGCTGAAGGCTCCGGATTTTTATGCGGTTATCACGTATGAAGGGCAGGAGCTGCATGCTGAAGTATACGATGCGCAGCTAAGGGAGCCCTATACACCATTTCACGTACCGGGGGCAAATGGCAGCTTTGTATCATCGATTCGTGAGGAGGTTGAGGAACTGCTGGAGGACATGGTGCAGCAGTGTATCGATGGAAATCCATATCGTACGCGCATTCTGGATTATGTTGCTGAGCGTTATCAGAGCTATCCCCAATTTCCCTGGAAGAGTGCTCCGGAGCATGGAACCTTAAAGACAGCTAAGGGAAAGTGGTACGGTGTTATCATGCATATTCCCTATCGAAGTCTGGGTATTGATGTCGATGGTATGACGGATGTCTGTAACTTGAAAAATCGTCCGGAATTCATTCAGGAGCTGATTGATTATAAGTGTTTTTATCCTGCGTATCATATGAATAAAACATACTGGTTTACGATTCTGCTTGATCAAAAGCTGTCCTGGAAGCAGCTTCAGGAGCTCATTGATGAAAGCTATCGGCTGGTGAGTGCTGGTAAATAGCGTTGGAATCAGTGAAAAAAAAGAGAAGTCATAGAAAAGGAGCTGCTATCAAATGGAATGGATGGAACGATTGAATGAGGCAATCGCATATATGGAAGAGCATATGCAGGAGGAGATCAGCTTTGAGGAGGTCGCAAAAATTGCGTGTACATCCTCCTATAATTTTCAGCGGATGTTCTCTTATATGACCGGTATTTCCCTATCGGAGTACATACGCAGAAGAAGGATGAGTCTTGCAGCAGAGGAATTGCAGCAGGGGACGGATAAGATTATAGATATTGCATTGCGTTATCAATACGCATCTCCAACCGCTTTTAATCGGGCATTTCGCTCTGTCCATGGCATTGCACCATCTCAGGTGCGCAATGCACAGGCTGCCGTAAAGCTGTATCCGCCGCTTCACTTTCAGCTTTCTATCGCAGGAAGCAGGGAATTGAATTACAGAATTGTAAAGAAGGATGCCTTTCGCGTTGTCGGAGTTTGCCATGAGCTGGAAAAGGAGCTGGAGAAAAATTATGAGGTGGTTCCCAATCTCTGGCGGACAGCGGCAGAAGATGGAACGATTGCAGACCTTTCTGCACATATCGACGCAAAGGAGCCAAGCGGTCTGTTGGGAATTAGTATGTGTCAGGATTATAAGGACTGGAAGTTCTGGATTGGAGTGGCGAGCGAAGAACCGCTGAACGGATATGAAGAAATTCAGCTACCTAAGGCATCCTGGATCGTTTTTCAATGCGAAGGAACGCATGCGTCCATTCAGGAGCTGGAGCGCAGAATCTGGACGGAATGGTTTCCATCAACCGGCTATCAGTATGTAAACGGACCGGTGATGGAGGTCTATCTGGACCCTGATCCTAGCTCCTCAAGGCTTGAGATGTGGCTGATGATCACTGACATGTGAAAAGCACGCAGTATCGGACAGAGAAAGAGAGGATAGAAAGGACATAAATTAATATACTAATGCCATACAAAGCAGGAGGAATCAAATATGAGCGAACCGTTTCATATCGTAGAAAGAGAAAGCTTTCGTGTTGCAGGCTATTGCATACATACGACAAATAAGAGAAAAGAAGGACAGAAAGCAATACCCCGGCAATGGGAGGAGCTTCAAACACAGGGACAGCAGAAGGAATTGATGTCCCATATGAATCAGGAGCCCTTTGGTCTGTTTGGTATCAGTGTTTATAATACAGCAGCAGATGACAGTCGTAAATTCGATCATTGGATTGCTGTTTCCAGCGATCATGCAGTTACAGGGGAGCTGGAAGAATATATCGTGCCCGCTGCAACCTGGGCAGTATTTCCCTGTACATTGGATACCATCGGAAAAACAGAGGTGCAGGCAATCATGAAATGGCTACCGAAATCTGATTACAAGCCGCTGAATTCCGGATACATCACCGGAAGGATGAAAGCAAAGGCGCCGGATATCACATATTACGGAGAAAATGATCTGGTTGAGGTATGGGTGGCAGTGGAAAAGAGATAAAAAAACTGACAACTAACAGCTTATCGATGCATGAGGAATTCTTACTTTATGCATCTTTTTATTTAAGCCGGGGGGACGTTAGAGTGTTAGGAACGGTTAAGTCTATCATAATTCATACTAAAAATTTCCAATGATTGACGATGGTTTCAGCATCCGCTATAATCAAACCATAGAGAAGGCAGTCAAAGCATAATTAAGCAAACAGATAAAAGCCAATCATCTTCTTGTTACTTCTCATTGCAGCAATAGCATCACAGCGCTATTTGTCTGTTCAGGCTTTATATTGTGTTAAAATGAAGTGTGCGACAATTATGAAGATAAAACAGCCGATGTGATATGAAGGAGGTACTAGGATGCATAAATTAGAAAAAAAGGTAATTCTGATCGATGTGGACGGAACGCTGGTGGATTATGAAAATCATCTTCCGCCTTCCGCAGTCAAAGCAATACGTATGGCCAGAGCACTAGGACATCTGGTTTATATCTGTACGGGTAGAAGCCGCAGCGAGGTGTATGACGAAATTTGGAATATCGGTCTGGATGGTATGATTGGTGCAAATGGCGGATATATTGAGCATCACGGGGAGGTATTGTTTCATGCACATTTAAAAAAAGAACAGTGCAGTGCAATCGTAGACTGGCTGCATAGCCGCAATCTGGAATTTTATCTGGAAAGCAATACGGGTTTGTATGCCAGTGAACATTTTGAAGAAGCGGGAGAACCCGTTATGCAGAAATATATGCAGCGCAAGGGAAACGGGCAGGAGAATATCCATATACGCGCACAGTATCCGGATATGGTGTTTGGAGAAAATCTGTATCGGGATGATGTGAATAAAATCAGCTTTATTCTAAATTCCTATGCGGATGTGACTGCCGCAGCGCAATGCTTTCCGGATTTAAAAATCAGTACCTGGGGTGGCAAGGGAGAAACAGCTCTTTTTGGTGATATCGGAATACAGGATAATGACAAGGCAACAGCGATCTCTCTTCTGCTGAAGTATCTTCATATGGAGCAAAAGGATACGATTGCTTTTGGAGATGCGGCGGTGGATATTCCTATGCTGGAATACTGCGCGTTGGGTATCGCAATGGCTAGTGGAGGTAAGGAAATTAAAGCCATGGCGGATGATATTACAGCTGCCGTGAATCAGGATGGACTATATAAGGCATTTTTAAAATACAATTTACTTTGATGCACTGATATTACGGAAAAGATACTGCATTTATCTGCTATCTGTTTGTTTACACTGGAAACAAATTACTCCGGTAACTCCTGCAGACAAAAACAGGATGTCATTTTTTATACAGAAAGCTGCAGGTTTCATCTGGGAAGAAAAATAATGGATATTGATATGGAAATGGCAAGCTTTTATAGAATTGATCCTTCGGCTTTTGAGGTCTCCTCTTTCCGCACGACGTTTGGCGGGAGTTGGAGCCTTTTTACGTCAGCGTGGGCAAATGCATTGACAGCACCCCTTTACATGCATATACTGTTATTAGTTAGATGGAGATAACTTTTAACATCAAAGGAGGAGTCACAAATGAAGCTTGTATTGATTCGTCACGGAGAGAGTGAATGGAATAAATTAAACCTGTTTACCGGGTGGACAGATGTTGATCTGAGTGAAAAAGGACATGAAGAGGCCAAAGCGGCAGGGAGACTGCTGAAGCAGGAGGGATTGGATTTTGATATCTGCTATACCTCCTATTTAAAAAGAGCTGTGCATACACTGGATCACATTCTGGATGAAATGGATCGCACATGGCTTCCTGTTGTAAAGTCCTGGAAGCTGAATGAGCGACATTACGGTGCTTTGCAGGGCTTAAATAAAGCGGAAACCGCTGAAAAATACGGAGAGGAGCAGGTCAGGGAGTGGCGGCGTTCCTACGATATCCTCCCACCGGCGCTGAACCAAAACGATGCGCGAAGTGCTGTTGCACAGAGTATGTATCGGGATGTGAATCCGAATGAGCTGCCGAGCAGTGAGAGCCTGGAAACGACGGTTGCACGAGTAGTGCCGTATTTCAACAAGGTCATTAAAAAGGATATGATGGCAGGAAAACGCGTCATCATCGCGGCACATGGAAATTCTCTGCGTGCATTGGTGAAATATTTTGATAAGCTCAGCGAGGAGGATATCGTAAATGTGAATATTCCAACAGGTGTTCCGCTCGTGTATGAATTTGATGCACAGGGCAATCCTTTGCACCATAGATACCTTGGTGATCCGCGGCTTTTAAAGCAGAAAATGGAGGCTGTTGCCAATCAGGGAAAAAAAGCAATCGGCGTGTAAAGGAAAACAACATGATCATATGCATAGGGAAAAGAGATCCGCTTAATACCGTAGGGGTACAGAACCAATCATTTCATGTATGTCTTCTTTTTACAATTCACATCCCCTGCCCTCTGGTATAATAACTGCATTCACAGGGAGGTAGCTGTATGAAATACATGGGAAGCTTATATGCAGTAGATGATAAAGAACGCACGATCGCTTTTTATAAGGAGGTGTGCGGTCTGCGCGTGATACAGGATTTTGGTACAAACTTCACGATGACGGGAGGTATATCCTTTCAGACGAGAGAAAGCTGGAGTGGTTTTCTGGAGAAGCAGCCCTCGGATATTCATTACGGCGGCAATGATGCGGAGATTTATCTGGAATGTGAGGATCTGGACGCTTTTGTAAAGCTGTTAAACAGTCGAACGGATACCAAACTGCTTCATCCTGTAAAGGAGCATGACTGGGGACAAAGAGGCATTCGCTTTTACGATCCGGACATGCATATCATCGAAGTCAGTGAACCACTGCCTGTTGTCGTCAGCCGCTTCACACAGCAGGGGATGAGCCCCTCGCAGATATCTGAGAAAATGGGGTTGTCTGAACGCATGGTGAACCGCATGCTGAAAAGGCACGAAAAAAATTCATAGTATGAAGGCTGTCCAGCGGCAGTCTTTTTTGCATAAGAAAATCAAAACTCGTTCGAAAGCTCAGGATTGCGTATTGCTGATAACCCGGATGCAGGAAATAAAGCACAGGACATAGTGAATAGCTGAATGAAAAAGGATACATAAACGCAGATACATAGGGGTCAGCTGCATGCGGGAAACAGAAGTGTATAAATAAATGAACGATGAAAATGACAAGAAAAGAAAACAAAAAGCCGATACCTGCAGGAAATATCACCTGCCGCACCGGCTTTTTCATAACCTCTATTACATAATCACAGGAATATAAGCGTTGGACCGCGGCAATCATTATCTGGCTAGAATATGCTTTTCCAGATACCAGGCTACACCGTCCTCTTCGTTGGAAATTGTCTGGGCATCCGCATGGGCAAAGGTATCCATGGTGCCGTTGCTCATCCATACGCCGTGTCCAACTTCCTTTAACATTTCGTTGTCATTGCTTGTATCACCAAAGGCAAGCACCTCATCCATGGTAATTCCGATATCCGCACACAGTTGACGAAGCCCGCTGGCCTTATTCACCCGCTTATCCACGAATTCAAACAGGGTGGGATCGGAACGAAAGGCTGCACAGGTTGAAAGATTAAGCTTTCTTGCACGCTGTTCCACCATATCCATATCCTCCGGCCGACATTCCACAATCAGCTTCTGTCTAGGCTGATTACAGAGCGCATACAAATCTGTGATCTGTTCATCCTCGTGATATAAGGCAGCCTTTGCACGGGTTGCTTCAGTTCCCTTGTTCACATAGCGCTTTTCCTTTTCAAAAATCCAGAAGCGCACCGGCATATCCCGATATTGATCCATAATATGCTTTAACAGTTCTCCGTCTATGGTATAAAAGTTTTTCTGTGCATCCTTTGCTTTATCATAAATGCACCCGCCGTTCATACCGAGTACATAATCCACAAGCTCCTCCATTTCCCATTGCTTGATGAGGGAGAGAATCGGATACAGCGGCCTTCCACTGGCAATCGCAAAGGACATTCCCTGTTCCTTTGCTTTGCGAATGGCGTCCTTATTTATATTGCTTACAAACTTCTGCCCATTTAACAGCGTTCCGTCCAAATCACTAACAATCAGTTTATATTTCATAATCATCACCTGCGGGAATCATACCATAAAATAAGATAAAGGAAAAGATGACAAAGCAGGTCTATTGTTATATCCGCATGATGACTGTGTATTCTTTGTTATGTTCGGTTGACAAATTGCTACCCTGCATGGATAGCATTTCCTCCTGCATTCCTGTTTAGTATAGTCATACGATGAGGTGATGAGGATGAAGGATATCGTGATAACAAATGCTATGCAGGGAAACCTGAAATGGGCTTGATGCGTAAGCAATGCTTTTGTGCTCTTTACAAATCAAAACGGATAAATAATTTTTTTAAGTCAGAAATGAAATGACAATGCTTAAGGGAAATGATATAATGACAAAAATATAATTGAAAATGAGAGGAATTTAGAAATGAAGTCAGTTTTACTAATAGGACAATCAAATATGGCAGGGCGTGGATTTTTAAACGAGGCTACGCCAATATATAATGAAAATATTTTCATGCTAAGAAATGGCAGATGGCAAATGATGGCAGAACCTATCCACTTTGACCGGTCAGTTTCCGGTGTTGGACCGGCGGCGTCATTTGCACAGGCATGGTGCAACGCAAATAAAAATGAACAAATCGGACTTATCCCTTGTGCGGAAGGAGGCAGTTCCATCGATGAATGGGATAAGGAAGGTGCTCTATTTCGCCATGCAGTCAGTGAGTCAAAATTCGCCATGGAAAACAGTGAGTTGATTGCAATTTTGTGGCATCAAGGAGAAAGCGACAGTCATAGCGGAAAATACAAAAATTATTATCAAAAACTTAATGTTTTAGTTAATTCGTTCAGAAAAGAACTGGAAGCTTTGGAAGTTCCGTTCATTGCTGGCGGTTTAGGAGATTATTTAGGTAAGTCTGGATTTGGAAGAAGCTGCGTAGAGTATGACTTGATTAACCAGGAATTACTCAAATACGCAGAATATAACAGAAATTGTTATTTTGTAACAGGGGAAAAATTATATCCTAATCCAGATGGTATCCATATCAATGCAGAGTCTCAGAGAATACTGGGTATTAGGTATTTCAAAGCTTACCAGACCAAATCAAATGTTGTAGAGCCGTTAGATAATGAAGCGAACATGGTAAAGGAATTGTGTGAAAGAGAATACACTATAGCAGAAAAAAGATATATAACACTAGAACAATTTACATTAGGAAAAAGTTCCATGGAAGAAGTGTTGAAATTTTTAAAGTAGAGACATAACTTCCAGTTTATGTAGGAAATAAGCTGAAAACCTCACAAACCCACGGTATGATCCGCCACGGAGGTGGCTGCAAGGCATTAGCTAAGCTGGCGTGAGGGGTGATTTCCTTTGTCGGTTCGGCGATTCCAGAAACAAAAAGACTGAAACAGTTTAGCAGTCTTTGTGGTATTGGTGTAGAGTCTGCTGGGAGGAAGCGTATAGCCAATTGCACAGCAGCCCTTTGATACTGCCAGTGATCTGATTGACTGGACTTCTGCCTGTTAATTGTTAAAGGATATGCGGTATCACAGCTATCTAAAAAAATGAGAAAATAAAGCAGGCAGGTAAAAGAAGGCGTTTCCTCTTTGAGATTGTCAAGGAACAAGCTTACATGCTATTTTATTTTTTCTTTTCATGATGGTGTATCCTGTTCATTTTTGAATAAGGGGCAAACAGCAGCTTTCAGCATTTTCCGGTTTGGAATACCGAAAAGAAAAGAGCGATACAGATTTCTGATTCTAGTTGGATTGAACAGGCGGTGAAGGAATGAATTCAGCACTGCTGTTTATGAAGGAATGTATATAAAGGGAGGCTTATCGTGATGTGAAGAAACAATGTGGAAGGAAGGCGGTAACATTATGAAACGGCTATGGGAAGCAGGTGCATTGTTGAATAAACGGTATTTTCTATTCATTATCCTGCTGCATAGTGCTGTATGTGCGATCATCGTACAAAATGGCCTGGTTTTTGTCCTGAATCTCGGGCTTGCTTATTTTGTACGCGGTTTTCTGTCACTGCATTTCATCGTCAATGGTGTGGAGTCTTATAAACCCACGCGTAAAATTGGTCCCTTTTACATATTGGGTGATGATCATTATATTTTTTACGGTTATCCGTTTCGTCGCCGTATTTCTCCTGTAACCGGCTATCTTGTTAACTTTGGAATCGCGTTTCTCCTATATCTGTTCTCCATGAGTCAGCTGCTTTTACGCAAATATGAGAATATCTGGCTGGCCTGTGCAACAGGTGTTTTACTGGGGACTGTCCTTGGCTTTTTAAAGATTTCAATGCAGGCAAATCATGCATATCAGGAAAATATGAAAACGACCAAACAGATGTTTATGGAGCATTATGGTAATCTGAAAGAATTATCTAAAATTGAAAAATACCGTCAGCTGAATCCCTCCACCTATTATGAAACAAAATGGATGAAGGAAATGCTGCATACAGATCGTGAGGAGGGCAGGGATGGCTAGCTTCTGCACACTGTCCTTTTTTTCTTAAGGCCCTGGATGTGTGAAACATTATACTCTGCTTTTTATAAGAAGGTATTATAAACGGTAAGCTGCTGTTTGGATTTCATAAAGATAAGTACCTGTTTCATAAATATGATATATATAGGCTAAAGTACCTCTGCAATCGCTGTTATACTGATACAGGGTGATGGCAATGAAACAGGGTAAATTGAAAATATTCTTCGGATATTGCGCAGGCGTGGGAAAAACCTATGCCATGCTGGAGGCTGCTCATGAGCGGAGGCGGGAAGGCATGGATGTGGTTATCGGCTACATCGAAAAGCATGATCGATTAGATACGATTGCATTGATGCAGGGACTGGAGTGTATAGCGTTAAAAGCGATTATGTATCATGGGATTACGCTGGAGGAATTTGATTTGGATCAGGCATTGCAGCGGCATCCGCAGCTGATACTGGTTGACGAGCTTGCGCATACGAATGTACAGGGGGCCCGGCATCCCAAGCGCTACAGCGATATACAGGAGCTGCTGCATGCAGGAATTGATGTGTATACGACTGTGAATGTACAGCATTTGGAAAGTCTGCAGGATGTGGTTGCAGGTATCACCAGAGTACAGGTACAGGAGCGTATTCCGGATGCTGTATTTGATGAAGCAGATCAGGTGGAGCTGGTGGATATTGAACCGGATGAGCTGCTTGAACGTCTGAAAAGGGGGAAAATCTACCATAAGACTGCCGCACAGAAGGCGATGCATAATTTTTTTGTAAGAGATAATCTTATCGCACTGCGTGAAATAGCCTTGCGCCGTTGTGCAGACCGGGTGAATAAGCGGGTCAGTTTAAAGGATCGCAAGTCCACACGGGAGCATATCCTTCTCTGTCTTAGCCCGTCCCGCAGCAATGCATTGGTCATCCGTACCGCCGCACGCATGGCAAGTGCTTTTTTCGCAGAGTTCACGGCACTGTATGTTGAAAATGTAAACGAGGAGCCGCTTTGTCGCGAGGATTTGGAACAGCTGGAACAAAACCGCCGTCTGGCGCAGCATTTTCATGCAAATATCGTATCTGTGGCAGGAGAGAATATTGCACAGCAAATCAGTGAATATGCCAAAATCAGCGGAGTTTCTAAGATTGTTATCGGCCGTTCCTCCCCCCGTCCGCACTCCCGTGCGAGAACCCTGATCGATCAGCTCACTCTGCTGGCTCCCGACCTTGAAATCTATATCATTCCGGACGCAAATGTGGAGCCTGTGAAAAGGAAACGGCATAGGCTTACACATGCACATGTATTCCGTCATCGCGACTTCATGCTTACGGTACTCCTGTTTCTGGGAGCGACCGGGATCAATTTGCTCATGTACCATTTTCAGCTTCCGGAAGCAAACATCATCATGGTCTATCTTTTGGCAATCGTTCTGATTTCCTATAACACCAGCTCCCGTGTTTACGGACTGGGTGTTTCTCTGCTGATTGTTGCCGTATTCAATTTCTTTTTCACAGCACCCCGCTTTTCCATGGAGGCATATGATCCGGCATATGCAATGACCTTCGCCGTCCTGTTTATCGTTTCCTTTATCATCAGTACCCTGACTCGGACAATGCGCATGCAGCTCAAGGTAAATGCCATGCAGGCACATCGCATGGAGCTGTTGCTGGAGACCTCCCAGCAGCTGCAGCTGGCAGAGAATATGGCACAGCTGGGTGAGGAGGCAGTCCGGCAGCTGTATAAGCTGCTGAACCGTACCATCATCATTTACAGTGTAAGGAATAAAACCCTGCAGGAGCCGATCATTTATCATGAACATTTAAATGAAGAAGAGGAACAGAAATATCTAACTGAAAATGAGCGGGCAGTTGCACAATGGGTGTTAAAAAACAATCGCAAGGCCGGTGTTTCAACCAGTACGCTACCGTATGCAAAGGCCCTGTATTATTCGATCCGGAAGAAAGATCGGATTTATGCTGTGGTCGGAATCGCCCTGCAGCAAAAGGAGGTATTGTCACCGTTTGAGCGCAGTATGCTGGCAACCATGCTGAATGAGATTGCTTTGGCAATGGATTCCATGCGCAAGCAGAATCACAGAAGAGTGAATCGCTAATATGTAATTAACAGGGCAACAGAACGAAAAATCGGTTGTCGGTTTATCGCTTTTGGAAGGCAGGAAAGAGGAGGTTTAAAAAAACTTCCTTTTTTATATCCGGGATTTTGCTGAATTCCTGCACATAAGTCCTTGCTTTGCTTTGAACTTGCGGAAAGCATGGAAAACGCATGACGCAGCTTGCCTTGGATGATATAATAGGCATGGAATGCCGCTATATTGCATAGGAGGCGGTAGCTGTACATGTGATCCGTGTTGATACCGATGCGCATAATAAGGGGATGCAGTATATTTTACAGTGAGATGAATGTCTATATTGCGGCACTGTGATTTTCCAAAATGGTCCCAAGCTTGCCTAGGGGCTTATGTTTTCGGAAGATTGTATCTTACAGACATGACATTGCATGAAAAGCAGCAGGGGGGGCAGCTTATAGAATTGATGCGAAAGTATGTGAAAAAAAATCCGTAAGCTGTATGCTTGCGTTCGGGTGTGCTGAGCGCTGAATGAGTCAGGATTTGATACGCAAAGGTTTACAGGCAGTAGGGGTACTGTGGAGGTAATCACGAAGAAGTGTAAGGCAGGGTGAAGGATATTGAAAGAGAATTCGTTACGCATGATTTTGAAAAAAAGGGCAAGACAGCTGAAGCAGGATTTGCCGATTATCTATCTGGTATGGAAGGATAGGGATACGCCGGTGTTAGCGAAGGCACTTGCGGCTATGACGGCGGTATATGCACTTTCTCCGATTGATTTGATTCCTGATTTTATACCGGTGCTTGGCTTGCTGGATGATGTGGTCCTGTTACCGGCACTGATTGTATTGACCTGTAAACTGATCCCCGATGAAATCTGGGAGCGAAATCGTTGGCTATGCGAAGACATACAGGAGAAGAAGCAAAGGAAATGGTATTATGCGGTTCCGATTGTCGTCATATGGCTGCTGATTATCTGCCTGATTGTTAAAGCGCTGCTCTAGGATGGCTTCTGGCCTTGATATAGAAATATATCGGTTACCTGTAAATGAAAAAGGAGAAGTGAAGGATGTACACTAGGTTTGAGGATACACAGGAAGCGGTGATCAACCCGTAGGATATTGTAAAAAGAAGAGCGGATTGTCCAAAGGTAGCTGTAACCTGCTTCGCACATAATCTGATTGCATATGCAATAGAAAAATACCAAGCGCAGGTTTATGATTATCTGCATACAACCAATGGTGATAAACCAATATATGTGTGCAAAATTGAAAGTCGTCGTATTGCTCTGTTTATGAGTGGAACTGGAGCCAGTGCTGCAGTGAATGAATATGAGGAATTATTTGCCCTCGGAATAGAAAGCATCGTTGTGTTTGGTACCTGTGGTGTGCTGGATTCATCAATCAAGGACTGTGCAATCCTCCTTCCAACGCTTGCTTATCGTGATGAAGGAACAAGCTTTCATTATGCACAGGCAAGTCAGACGATCGCAGTCAATGTAAATACGCATACTCAGATGAAGCAATTCTTTCAAACACATGCGATCGCTTATCGGGGAGCAAAGGTATGGACTACAGATGGATTTTATCGTGAAACGAGGAACAAGGTTGAACGAATGAAGGCGGCCGGTTATACCTGTGTGGATATGGAGTGCTCGGCATTGGCTGCCCTTGCTCAATTTCGCAGGAAAAGGATAGCACAGTTTTTTTATCTAAAAAGCAGGCAAAATACCCCATCTCAGTGGCCGATGAACAGGTGGGGGATGAATGCAGCCATATTTCATCCTTGTTTTCTTTCTGTTTTTCACGAAGCTTTCCTTAAATTTCTCTCATATTCGTGGTATAATGGGTTAGAGGTTTATAACACCCGAAGAATGAAATATGAATTATTTCGATTCTAGTTTAGAGGGTGTTATAAAGCTATTATGGGACGATTTAACATAGTAGCGCAGCTCTAACCCATTATAGGAAATCGGCACGATTTCCTATAATAATGTCAACAAAAGGAGGTTTTCCATCATGAAATCATATCGTACATATTCTAGTATCCTATCTGCTAATCATCCCCAAAACCCCCGGCTTTTCTGCTCTTACGCATCGTGCTAAAAATCTGTACAACGTTGCTTCGTTCTATATAAGAAATGCGTACAGTGCTTCCATCAAATCAAATGAGGATCGCTTTCCACATGAGATACAGGTCCTGGAAGAACTCAATGGTGTCGTTGATGAATTGAATGTCATACGTCAAAAGCATCATAGCACACCATTCCACATCATTGATCATGAACATCGCTTTGTTTCCATGCAGCATCTGGATGGTTTTTTTAAATTGCGTGACCAGATCGATTACCGTGCTCTTCCTGCGCAGGCAAATCAGAATGTTTTGCATATGCTGTATCGTGACTGGAAAAGCTTTTTTGCTGCTTTAGCGGATTACAAAGCACATCCTGACAAATATGAAGCAGTCCCTCATATCCCTCGATATGCAGATAAAGACGGTTATAAACCCTTGATCTTTACCAATCAGATATGCAAACTGAGAAAAGACAAACATGGTTGGTATGTAAAGTTTCCTAAGGCAGTGCTGCAGGCAGGGTGTGTACGTGATCGATATGATCTTGGTAAGATGGATCTGCATGAACAGAAGCTGAAGGAAGTACGTCTGATTCCCAATGGAGATACTATCAAGCTTGAAATCGTATGCGAGATAGAAATCATGGAACCGACGATTACAATCCATGAGGCAACCAGAGTAGCCGGCATAGATATTGGTGTCGATAATCTGACAGCGATTGCGTTTACGAGTGGACACCGCCCTGTACTGATAAAAGGAAATGAAATAAAGGCAGTCAACCAATTCTATAACAAACAGATCGCACATTATCGCTCACTGCTAAGAACTGGAAAGAAGGATAGCAAAGGGATCCATCAAACAAAACGAATGAAACGTATCAGCGAAAAGCGAAATCGACGTGTAAAGGATATCCTGCACAAAGCATCAAGAAAAATAATAGATCTATGTGTGGAGGAAGGAATTGAAGTTATCGTCGTAGGGAATCATGCGGGTTGGAAGAAGCGTATCCATATGGGGAAGAAGAACAATCAGACATTTGTGCAGATACCGTTTCGTACGCTGATCGAAATGATCAAATACAAAGGAGAAGCGGCAGGAATCAGAGTCGTGGTCTGTGAAGAAGCAATACAATCGAAGGCTAGTTCCATTGACGAGGATCAAATACCAGTCTATGGAAACGATGTAGCGCATACCTTCACAGGGAAAAGAATCAAGCGAGGATTGTACAGAAGCAAAAACGGCATTCTAATGAATGCCGATATCAATGGAGCAAGCAATATCATACGAAAAGTATATCCATGTATGCCAAAGCGAGAGCGATGGAGTAGAGGTACGGTGAACGTACCAGTTACGTGTATCTGAACACGAACAAAAAGTTTTGATGAATGCGCAGGCATTCATTGGAAGCCGCTTGCTCTTTAGCTGGCGGTAGTTCACGATTGTGATACAATGAAAAAAAAGGATGGTAAAACATGAAAAAGAAAATTCAAATTGTCATATGCTGTCTGCTATGTTTTCTTATGGCAGCCTGCAGCGGCGAAAAAGAGAAGAAGGGACAGTCCGATGAGGTTGCTGATATCGTGCTGAGCGACAAGCAAAGTGATATGGCGCTTCAGTTTGTAAAGGATCTGACGCAGCGCAAATATGATAAGCTGCAGAAGGATTATGCATATGATGAGCAAATGCATAAGGCTGTACAGGAGGATTCCTTCCAGAAGCAGCTGGATGCCTATAATGACAGTCTCGGATCACTGATTGAGGCAGAGCAGCCCTATGGACAAAGCTATCAAAATTCGACAATCATCATGATACCATGCCGTATGGAGGAACAGAATACCAATATTCAGGTGAGCCTGAATGAACAGGATCAAATTCAGGGCTTGTTCTTTAAGCCGTACAAATCACAGAAGAAAGCAGCGAAAGCTCCGGATGGTGTCAAGGAGCGTGAAGATGAGCTGCAAATTGCCGATGGAAAAAAGCTGAGCGGCAGACTGACAACTCCGGCAGAGGGTAAAAGCTTTCCGCTTGTAATTCTTCTGGCGGGAAGCGGACCGAATGATATGGATGAGACCATTTACGATAACAAACCGTTTCAGGATATCGCCTGGGGACTTGCGAAAAAGGGTATTGCGAGCTACCGCTATGATAAGCGAACCTACACATATCCTGAATCCTTTACAGTGAAGGATACGGTCGAGCAGGAGGTAATTTTCGATGCTGTGGCAGCATTCAGCCAGATGAAGCAGCAAAAACAGATTGACACAAATAAAATCTATATCCTGGGGCATAGTCTCTCCGGCTATCTGATTCCAAGAATCGCAGCAGAAACGGACGGCTGTGCAGGCTATATCATGATGGCTGCCCCTGCAAGAGCATTGGATGAGCTGCTGATGGAACAGGTTACCTATCTGGCAAAGCTGGATGGAAACTTAACAAAGGACGAACAGGCAGCTATCGATCAGTACAAACAGGATCAGCAGGATCTGCAGCGAATTGATGAGCTGAGTGATGCCAAAATATTTTTCGGAGGTATGTCAAAGGCTTATATGAAGGATTTGCTGTCCTATGATGCTGTTCAGCAGGCTGCGGATATCAAGGTCCCTGTATTATGTGCACAGGGTCTGCGTGATTATCAGGTCACAGAAGAAGATCAGGCAATCTGGAGGAAGAATTTTGAAACGCATAAAAACTGGAAATTCACAACCTATCCGAACGCAACGCACCTTATGATAGATGGAGAAGGAACACCGACGAATGAGGAGTACAAAACAAAGGGTCATGTAAATCAGGCGTTTATTGAAGATATGGCAAGTTTTATTAAAAAATGATGATATTCTATAAATTGAATACTATATAAATCATATATCAATATACAGAAAAATTGACCTAAAACAGGCAAAAAGAGGCTTCTTCCCGGATTATTCTACACAATCAATGGGAAGAAACCTCTTTTTACATATTATAAATGAAATGCATCAACAGGTGCTTTGTTTCCTAAACATTAAATCGGAAATGCAGAACATCTCCATCCTGAACAACATATTCCTTACCTTCCAGACGCAGCTTTCCTGCCTCCTTTACAGCCTGTTCAGTTTCCAGTTTATCAATGTCATCAAACTTATAGCATTCTGCACGGATAAAACCTTTCTCAAAATCCGTGTGTATCACACCGGCACACTGCGGTGCCAGCATTCCGCGATGAAATGTCCATGCCCGGCATTCATCCTCTCCGGCTGTCAGGAAGGTGCATAAATCCAAAATATGATATGCTGTCTTTATCACCTTATCAAGACCGCTTTCCTGAATTCCAAGCTCGTTCAAAAACTCCGTTTTCTCTTCTTTATCCAGCTCTGAAAGCTCCTCTTCAATCTTCGCACAAACAGGAACAACCTCATTATGCTCCAAGTTTGCAAGCTCCTTCACCTTCTGAAAATATGGATTGGCTTGCGGATCGGCGATTTCCTCATCCGACATGTTTGCTATATAAATCATTGGTTTGATAGTCAGAAGGCTGAATGCCTTAATTAGCAGCAGCTCATCCTTATCAAGCTCTACACTTCGCGCAGGCTTTCCGGCCTCCAGCGCTTCCTTCAGCTTCTTCAAAACGACAACCTCTGCAAGTGCATCCTTGTCCTTATTCGTGACAGCCTTGCGCTCCACCTTGCTTAAACGGTTATCAATTGTCTGTAAATCCGCCATAATCAGCTCCAGATTGATGATTTCAATATCACGTATCGGATCAACACTTCCTTCGACATGCGTAATATCCGCATCATCAAAGCAGCGTACTACATGGCAGATGGCATCCGTTAGACGGATGTTGCTCAGAAACTGGTTTCCAAGCCCCTCTCCCTTGCTGGCTCCCTTAACCAGACCGGCAATATCCGTAAATTCAAAGGTTGTATAAATGGTTTTCTTTGGGTGAAACAGCTCCACCAGACGGTCGATTCTATAATCAGGCACTTCCACGACTCCAACGTTTGGCTGTATGGTCGCAAACGGGTAATTCGCAGCTTCTACCTGGCTTTTTGTAATGGCGTTAAATAATGTGGATTTACCGACATTGGGCAATCCAACGATTCCTGCAGTTAATGGCATATACTATCCTTCCTCTCGCTTTACCATTTTATCGTTTTTTTCGCATATATGCAAGCAAATACGGGGAATCCGTTATTTCTTCCAATCTGACTTACGGATCCACAAACTTATGCTGATACTAAACACCATCAGGAGGGAAATGATATTCATAACTACCAGTGTTTCTCCGCGAATGAGATCAAAGATCGTCAAGGCTGCCAGCACGATCGACAACGCGGTAAATACATAAGCAATAAACGCCATTCTGCCATCCTTCAGCGGACCAAAATAAGAGTTGCTCAAAATACTTGCCACAGAGCCGTATGTTATAGCAATACAGACAATACTGATCAGCGTTTCTCCAAAGCCGACATTCTTTTCGAAATCAAACAGTTGCATATCGTTTAGAAATGCAGCCAGTAACATGAGTATAATCGTTATGAGGAAGGCACGAGTCATAATTCTGCCGCGAACCTGTTCCTGTCGTTCATCAAAGTTTTTCATAATCTTCACTCCTCCCAAAATAAATCATTCAGTGTTTTTCCCAATACTCTGCATATGGTAATACATAAATTTATACTTGGGTTATAATCTCCCTTTTCGATGGCATTGATTGTCTGTCTGGTTACACTGACTTTTTCTGCAAGCTGTTCCTGTGTCAGATCCATCGCTGCTCTCGCAGCCTTCAATTTCAGATTTTTCGCCATTGCACCACTTCCTCTTCCCTTTTATTGTATGCTTTATTTTCTATTATGTCAATTATATTTTACATTCATATTTTATTAATGCTTTGAATAGGTTTGTCCTCGCTATTATTATAAATATAAGGCGCTGTTGTATCTTTCCCCTACCTTATAAAAAAGACATCGCATAGGATGTCAGTTTTCATTCGTTTCTCCGGGAGCCTTTTCTATAATTCTCTTTAATTTCTTTTCAAACTGCACTCTGGGAAACAGCACACTTGTACCACAGCCCAGACATTTAATGCGAATATCTGCCCCCATACGTATAATTTTCCAATATTTTGATTTATGACATGGATGTTCCTTTTTCATTTCGACGATATCATTGAGATCATAATCTTTTTCTATCATAAGCACCTCCACATTTATAAGACGATTTCCAGAATTCCGATGATCATATACCCTATCAGAATCCACATGGTGATTCCCATAAGCACACACAGCAGCTTCTTCAGCGTTTTGTTCCAGCCCTTATACAGACTGTCAAGAAACAGCTCCATCAGACCGTAGGTCCCATATGCCACTCCCTCAACCAGTATCTCACCCAAAAATTCTATCAGCATATCAGCTGTGTTTCCGATAGGATTCCAGCGTATTTTCCAAGAGCATTGCAATGGTCATCGGTCCAACGCCCTTAGGTACCGGTGTAATTACGGCCGCCTTGTCTTTCACTGTCTCAAAATCCACATCACCGCACAGCCTGCCATCCACACGGTTAATGCCGACATCGATGACAACAGCTCCCTTTTTCACCCAGTCAGCTGTAACCAGGCGGGGACTTCCAACGGATGCGATCAGGATATCCGCTTCCGCACAGATTTCTTCGATATTCCTTGTCCTGGAATGGCATATGGTTACCGTGGCATTGCGGTTTAACAGCAGCTGCGCAACCGGCTTTCCGACAATATTGCTGCGGCCGATGACGACTGCGCGAAGACCGCTTAAATCAGAATATCCAGCAGTGTCCAGCATACGCAGGATTCCCTTTGGAGTACAGGGCAGATAGGTATCCTCCTGCAGCATCAGCTTTCCTATATTATATGGATGAAAGCCATCGACATCCTTTAGCGGATCAATAGCAAACAGAACTTTATGCTCATCCATATGCTTTGGCAGCGGGAGCTGTACCAGAATACCGTCTACGGAGGTATCCGTATTCAATCTGTGAATTTCCGCCAAAAGCGCTTCTTCTGTGGTATCCTCCTGCAGCCGCAGCAGAATGTTTTCCATTCCGATTTCTCTGCACGCCTTTTCCTTACCGGTCACATAGGACAGGCTGGCAGGATTATCCCCTACCAGAATCACAACAAGCTTCGGAATCCTTTTTCCTTTCTCACGCAGCTCATCAATCTGTTCCTTCAACGAGGTACGTATATCCTTCGCTATTTCACTTCCATATAAAATTGTGCCCATTTCACTTCCTCCTACCATTCTTCACTGTCCAGCAAAATTGTAACCGGACCGTCATTCAGTAAATCCACCTTCATATCCGCACCGAAGATCCCCGTTTCCACATGGATACCATAAGTACGCAGCTCTTCATTAAATGCATGGTACATCGGCTGTGCAAAATCCCCGCGTGCCGCTTTTTCAAATCCCGGGCGTCTTCCCCGTTTACAATCCGCATACAGCGTAAACTGTGATATAGAAAGAATACTGCCACCGATATCCTGAAGCCCTCTGTTCATTTTTCCATTTTCATCCTCAAATACACGAAGCTGTGCGCATTTTCCTGCCATCTTCCTCATGATGTCCTCGGTATCCGACGGCGTAATTCCCACCAGCAGCAGAAATCCCTGCTGTATACTTCCTGTTATAGCTCCATCAACACGCACACTTGCATGCTGTACCCTCTGTAGCAATACTCTCATGATGTCACCTCGCTGTTTCCTAGTATACCGTAACTTTGTAACAAACACAATTCTATTTTCTGAATATTTTTCATTTTAGAGAGAGATTCCGGAAATAAACATATATGAAGCAGGAGTTAGTTGTTCAAAGAAACAATGATTTTCATTTGCATCAAGCTTTCTGAATCATTCCTATGGAAAAAGCTGACGTTGACGATAAAACAAATTCATCCCTTTTGTGTATCTTTAAAAAGCTGTGACAGGCGATATCTTGTAGCATACTGTCAGCCTTTGTCACAAGGGCAGAGCCTGATTCCGGCTTATCCATAGCATTCGCATTGGATTTCTGCGTATTTCAAACATTTCGTATATGTGCCGACAAAATACGATGCAGCCATACACAAGAAAAAGCCCAGAATTGGGCTTTCACTTCCTATATTGTTCATGCCTGCATTTCTGTTGAAAAGCAATATCAGATGACACACACAGCACGGACATACATATCTGATCCCTTATGCATTTCCATAACACACACAAGGGCGCATTAACCTATAGAGAATCCTCCTCCGCGCTAAAACTGACTGACATTATTCATCAGCGAAGCTGATTTCCTTTGGATACTCCCAGCATTGCAGCTCCTCCTGTGAAAAAGCTTCCGGTTCCTTTCCCTGATGTACTGTCAGCGCATTATAATACAGCTGTGCCAGCTCCTCAATGTAATTGGCCTTTAAATACGCTTCGTAAATATCTCTTGTATCAAAAGCAACCGTACCATGCTTTTCCAGTAAAAAGCATTCCGCCTCCTTACAGACCTCAACAACAGAATCAGCCAGCTCCATCGTACCGGGGCGGCCATAGGGTGCTACCGGAATACGCGCCTTGGTGAGCCCGAAATTTGCGACCTCATATACGATTGCCGGAATCGGTTTGTTCAACAAAGCAAACGTGGTGCCATACATGGAGTGTGTATGCACGATTGCCCTCGCATCCTTTCTCGTCCTATAAATCATCAAATGCATCAAGGCTTCACTCGTCGGTCGTAATCCGGATGCATGCTCCAAAACATTGGCATCCAGATCCATAACAATCATATCACGGGGTGTCAGCATTTCGCGATCAACACTGGTCGGTGTAATAACAATATAGCCGCTTTTCGCATCACGGGCAGAAAAATTCCCTGATTTGTGTTTACATAAGCCATCCCTCTGCGCACGCTTTGCTATTTCACAAACATCCTTTTTTAAATGCTCTAACATATGAGGTTCCTCTCCTTTTCATATCCTTCTCTTCTATTTCATTCCGAAAGAAGCTGATCAAAACACTATCCAATGAGACATATGTTTCCTCTATGACAAAAGGAAAAGAAGTTGATGTCTCCTTTTCCTTGCCTTAATCGAAAGCTGAAGAAATCAGCTCAGTCCGAAATGTTCTTTCAGTTCCCGTACATTTTCATCGGTCATTCCATGCATCATATTGGCTTTCACCAGAACATATACATACGCATTTTTATCGATTGCCTCAATCAAGCCGATGGCGTCCGAAATGGAATTGCCACTCGAGAATATACCATGGAACGGCCACACAACGACCCTTTTATCCTTCATTTTATCAGCTGTCGCCGGACCGATCGGACCTTCTCCGCATTTCATCCAGGGCAATACTGCCAGTCCTTCCGGGAACACCAGCGCACACTCGGAATTCATCTTCCACAAGGTCTGTGTAAAGCTTTCCTCATCCAGCTCATGAATCATCGTCATTGCATTCAGGTAGGTTGGATGACAGTGCATTACAATTTTGTTGTTTGCATCATCTGCGAGCCTTGCACGATGACACAGTACATGGGCGGGAAGCTCGCTGGTTGGTCTTCCTCTTCCCTGATCAAGTCCCCACAGAATATCATATCCGTTTTCCTTGAACTGAATGATTCCCAGATCCCGTTCATACTTTTTCTTCATTGTGCGAAAGCATGCTCCGGATTTTGTGACAATAAATGCCTTTCCCTTTAAGCCAGCTGTGTCAAAGGCAACATCAACAGATGCCGACACCTGCATATACTCCTTCAGCTGATCAAATTCATCATCTGAAAGAAGATAGCTGATATTTCCTGCATGATATTCTCCCCATCCTGCTTCCCAGAAATACTGGCAGGCATCAACGAGTTCTTCTACAAATGCTACGTCTAAAATATTCATTATGACGATCCTTTCTATATATGGATAGTCTTTCGATTCCGTGAGGACGGTATGCCGCATTCCTTTCGGTATAAGGTTACACTTCTTCTGGATATCACAAATCCGTCTTCCTCCAGCAGCTGATGAATTTTCTCATCGGAATAGGGATGCTGTTTATCCTCAGAACGGATGATTTCCTTAATCTCGTTTCGAATAGTATCTATGGAGGCTGTCACTTCTCCCTGCCGTTCATAGCATCTCGGCACTAAAAAGTGAAAGGAGTAGGTTCCATATTCACATTGAAAGAATTTACCGGAAATCGCTCTGCTTATGGTGGAGGTATGCATTTTTAGCTGTTCTGCGATATCCACAAGGCGCAGCGGCTTCAATGCACGTTCATCTCCTGTCTGGAAAAAGGCGGCCTGATATTCAACCAGAAAGGCTATGATTTTTTTCAGCGTCACCGACCTTCTGGAAATACTATATTGAAGCCATTTAAAATCATTCAGCTTTTCCTTCAGAAAGGCCTTTGCTTCCGCATTGCAAGCCGCTGATTTGTAAAGCTCATAGTTTTCCGTATTCATACTGAGCTTATCCTGCAGTCTGGCGTTCATTTCCAGAAGAAACGTAGAATCTTCTTTCCTTATATATACATCAGGAATGATAAACACCGTCTTCTCCCGTACTCTAAAGCCGTTTGCGGGTATGGGATTCAGTGAACGAATCAGCGACAACGCCTGTTTTACATGCTCCACATCGGTATGCTCCAACTTCGCAATTTTCAAAAAATCTCCTGTACTGAGTGCCTCCAGATGAGAACATACGATATGCTGTGCCAGAGTGGAGCCCTCGATTTCCGATAACTGAATGCATATGCATTCTCCGGTATCCTTTGCGCCCAATCCCTTCGGATCTACATGCTGCAGGACATGCAAATACTGCAGCAGCCTTGTCTTCTTTATATTCAGGAATCTGCACAAATCATCCGGTGTTTCTGAAAGAAATCCTCTGGAATCCAAAGACTCTAATAATACGGTAAAAACCTCTTCATCTTTTTTTGTCTGCATATGCGGATAGAGCTGCACGATGACATGCTCGAACAAATCATCCTGACTTTCATCCGCATATACAATTTCCTGAAGCTCACTCTGTTTTTTTCGAACCCCCTGAAAATCCAAATCGACATCTCTGGTCTTTAAGGATATTGTATTCTGATCAACATCAGAGAACGGATTATCCATCAGACTTGCATCGACCAGGGACTCCAGCTCATGCTGAGAAAGTGCCAGGATTTCCATAGAGGGTACGAGCTTCGATGAGAATTTCTGTTTCTGATTTTGTATAATTTCCAACGACTGTTTCATAGTTGAATTATACATCCATAAAACGCAGTTTTCAATTCCCTGTGTTTTTATTTATATACAATGCAGTTTTTGATAACCTTACCGCTAGCGTGCTCTACAATCGCCTTTTCAGTATCCTCAATACAGTATTCATTCTGTACAAAATCCTCTGCACTGATTGCCCCCATCTTCAACATTTCAAAGGCTGCATTTACATGCTGCGGAGTTGTATGGAACACACCCTTCAATGTCAGCTGAGAATAGTGTACAAGTGTTGTATCCACAGGTACCTCCAGGCCTTTTTTCGTACCGCCGAAGAACAGAACCTCACCGCCAGGTCTTGCCATACGCAGGGCAATCTGCCATACCTCCGGTAATCCGGCAGCTTCAATTGCCGCATCCACACCGCGCGCATCCGGTGTCAGCTCCTTTACTGCCTCTGCCTGATCCTTACCGTTGAGATCCTTGATATTGATGATCTCCTGAGCACCCAGCTTTTTCGCAAGTGCCAGTCTTTCCGGTGTCATATCACAGGCGATAACATGTGCACCTCTCAATACACACATACGTACAAACATCAGACCGATCGGTCCGCAGCCGTTTACACAAACATAGTCACCGAGATCAAAGTTCGTCATTTCCGTTCCATACAAGGCACAAGCCAGCGGTTCCAGCAGTGCAGCCTGCTTATAGGACATTCCTTCCGGAATATGGAAGGTATTCAATTTGACGATTCTTTCCGGAATCAGCTGATACTCCGCATAGGCTCCGTTGGTAAACTGATTCTGAATCAGATCCACACACATGGACTCCTGTCCCTTTTTACAATAGTAACAGGTTCCGCAGGATGCAGAATTGTGTGCAACCACACGATCACCGACTTTAAACCCGGTAACCCCTTCACCGACGGCATATACGACACCGCTTGCTTCATGCCCCATGCCGAACGGCGGTTCATAGCGGTATCCGCGTTTATACGTTTTCACGTCTGTACCGCAGGTTAAGGTAACCTCATTTTTAATAACGATTTCTCCTGCTTCCGGTACAGGAATTTCTGCCTCCTCCACACGGATATCACCGGGTGCGTAAAATTGTATTTTCTTCATCATAAGTATCTCCTCCTGTTTTTTTATTTCAATGTATTCAATATCATATTTCCCATACATTCCAGCTGCATTGCCATCGTAACAGCTCCCGGGTCCAGATGTCCTACGCCCTTATCGCTGCGATAGCTGGCTCTTCCTTTTACAGCTTCCATTTCCTTTGTACGCTTCGCACCGTTTGCGGCGCCTTCCATAAAATCCTGAATGATTTCTTCATCACACCTGCCTGCGTCCAATCCTTCCCTGTATGCACGAAGTGCCGGGTATAATGCATCAATCATCGTTTTCTGTCCGGGCTCTGTTTTTCCACGCTTCATGATTTCCTGCAGCATGGCGTCATACACCTCATACAGACCGTGTACATCCAGCACAGCTTTGCCGGCACAAGCTCTTCCGGCCGCCATGTATCCGCTGCCATAAAGCGCCCCGGAGGAGCCTCCGACAGCTGAATACATTGTCATTCCAACCTTTTTGAACATATCTGCCAGCGTCATGTCTTCCAGCTCCTTTGACAGAGCTGTTATTTTTTCAAATCCCATATTCACATTCACCCAGTGATCGCCATCCCCTGTCGTGGAGTCCAGCTCCGTGACATAGTCCCTCTGCGCAGCAATCACCTCACGGGCTTCCTGAAAATAGCGGATAAAATCCTTTGTCTGTAATTGAAATCCCATTATCCAATCTCCTTAAATGCCGGGGTATTGCTTGGATACTCCAGCAGCCTTTTCAATTCCTCATCCAGCTGTAGGATACTGCAGGATGCCCCTGCCATTTCAATAGCCGTCATATAGTTTCCAACATAATATTTGACCGGCTTCAGACCTTCGGCACATAGCCGGGTATGCACATCAGAAGCCAGAATATATAATTCCATCAAAGGAGTGGCACCCAGACCGTTGATCATGACTGCAACCTCGCTATGTCCATAGTCCTTATCCGCAAGGATTCTGTTTACCATGATATCCGCAATTTCCTTTGACGGCTTCAGCTTCGTTTTCTCAATACCTGCTTCACCGTGGATGCCCATACCGACCTCCATGCAGTCCTCCTCAATCGTAAAGCCGCAAGTGCCGACCGCCGGAATCGTACAGGCTGATAACGATACACCAAAGCTTCTTACGTTCTCAATCGTTTTTTCCGCAACACGCTTAACCTCGGCAAGGGATGCCCCTGTTTCTGCTTTCGCACCGGCAAGCTTATGCACGAATACTGTTCCTGCAATACCACGTCTGCCAGTAGATTCATCACTTTCCGCAACAGCAACATCATCCCTCACAACGACATGATCAACCTCGATACCTTCCATGCCGGCAAGCTCTTCTGCGATTTCAAAGTTCATGATATCTCCGGCATAATTCTTTATGATCAGCAGAACACCATGACCGGAGTCTGCAAGCTGAATTCCACGCAGCACCCGGTCCGGGGACGGCGATGCGAACACATTACCGCTCACTGCGGCATCCAGCATACCATAGCCGACATAGCCGGCATGCGCCGGTTCATGACCGCTGCCTCCTCCGGATACAAGCCCGACCTTATCACTTTTTTCCTTGCGGGCAATGACGACGCCTTCCCTGTCATATAAAACATCCGGATTCGCGATTTCAATACCCTGCAGCATTTCTTCAACAACGGCATTCGGATTATTTATTATCTTTTTCATTTCTGTTGTCTCCCTGGTGTAAACCACTCATTTTTAATCCCCCTCTGCGTATATACCTTCGGTAATTCAACCTTGTCATTTAATTTTCGCAGTCCGGCAGTGGAAACGGCGCAGAGTATTGCCAGCACCCAGTTGCGTGTCACTACTGATAAAAGAAGCGCGACAGCTGTCATACAAACGCCTATATACCACCAAAACTGTTGAAATCTGCTCATAGGATCACCTCATTCTTCATTTTGCTTATTGCATTACTATGATAGATACTGTGTCAATTTGCAGCGACATAAGCTGCTTTTCCATAGGTTATATTACAACATACAGAAGGAAAGACACTTTTTTACTGTCCGGATTCCAGACGTTCCTTTGCGGCTTTTTCTCTTGCGGGTGCCAGCTTCAGGAAGTACAGAATTCCCAGTGCCACAACAGCAACACATGCCACGATACCGATCATATTGCCAGTTGCTACTTCATATATTGCAAAACGGATTTCCGCAATATCGCAGCCCCACCATGTGATATCGGTGTTGTAGGTTCCGGCAGTATTTGCAAGACTAGTCAGGAGCGGTCCCATAACGGATGCCGCGTAGCTTAAAATCGGACACCAGATCCAGGAAACGATACACATTTTCAGCACATCGCCCTTCATTGCCAGGAACAGTGGTACACAAACACAGACATTCATCAGATTTCCAAGAACCAGTGCAGTATTTCCCGGCAGAATCAGCGAGAAGATCAATGCAACCGGAATTGTCAGAATGATGGCAACCCAGATTTCAGAGTTACCTGCCAGAATTGGCCAGTCAAGCCCAATGATCAGCTCACGGCCCGGGAATTTCTTTTTCACCCATTCACTTGCCGCATCGGAAATCGGTGTCAGTGCGGTCATAAACAGCTTGGAAACCATCGGGAATAAGGTCAATGCAGTACCTGCCTGTACACCGAGCAGCAATGCACCGGAACCCTGTCCTGCCGCAAGACCGATAATGGTTCCCATCAGGAAGCCAAGTACGTGATTTTCACCGAAGATACCGATTTTATTACGTATTTCCTGCGCATTCAACGTCTTTGTATTTGGCAGAATCTTATCCAGTATATTTGCAATCGGATAGAAGAAGATATTACTTAAAAACATACAGTGCGGCATACCTACAGAAGGAACACCGGTAAGCTCCAGAATCTGATACTTCGTGTAATCCGCATTCTTTAATTCCGCGATAATCTGTACAATAGCAACGATAAAGCCAACAATCACATTATTGCATGCACTTGTGACAAGGAAGGCTGTAAACACCTTGTTTCCTACATTCCACATATCCACATTCAGACAGTTCGTCCATCCGAGCAGCAGCATGATAACATTGATGGCAATCTGTATCGGGAACATGAGGAACGCATACTGCCACTGCCACGCAAGTCCAAGGGCCGGTGCCCATCCCATATCGATATACTTTAATGTACTATCTGATCCCTCAACGATTGTTGTGAAAGCAGCCCCGACGGTATCCCCCATATACCCAATCAATAAATTGATACCAATAAATGCAACACCTAAGGTCAATGCGGATGAGAACGCCTTGCCAGGTTTCATGCCTACGATCAAGCCGATAATGAATAACACAATCGGAAGAAATACGGCAGCGCCCAGGTCCAGAAGACCCTGGAATACGGTAGCTAACATTTCCATAATTTTTTTCTCCTCTTCTTTTCTTTTACTTTAATGCTTTGACAATCTCGTCAATGCAGGCATCCTTGCCCATTCCTGTCAGCAGCGGAATCCCGCTGATTACCGGAATGTCATAGCTTTGTACCACACCGCGCATCGGGGTAATGGATACATAGACATCTGCAGTCTTGATGAAATTATCAAGTGACTTGATATCGACAGCCTCGGCCTTCGCCAGATTACTCAATCCGCGTTCTTCCAGCGCCATATTGATTTTTGTAGCGCATGTAGCCGAGGTTGCGATACCACCTCCGCAAGCAACGATAATTGTTTTCATCTCATTCTCCTTTCTAACCATCTTTCAGGTCGTTTACGCCTATTTAATAAAGCAAAAATTTTGCCAATTCCAGTGAACAGACACTTTTTCTTCTGTTTTTACACCGGAGAAAGCATAGGGAAGCTATATGCAAAAATGCTTTTTTGCCTCTTCTTATGTCTTACAGAATGGCTGTTTTTCCAATATGCTTCCTTATATATGTAACCCAAATTCCCCAACGCTCTTTTTATAACGTATATCCCTTTCATGCATGCTTACAGATAACTGCATTTATTTATTATTTCTTTTATATTTTCTATGCTATAATTTTAAATGAGATTTCAATCACGAACGAATATGCTCTATAAATCGTAGCTTTTCCATGCCCCTATGGTATCACAAACAACCTCTGCATGTTATCTGCATAAGCATAGTGATAAATTTCAGCACAGATAAACAGGAGCTTAAGGGAAGCATTTTCTCATAAATTTTCAGATATATTTCAGAATCAGCTTATAATTCCATAGTTTGGCAAGATTTTTGCTTTAATAAAAAGCGGGAGGTATTCAATTATGGAAAAATACAATATAAGGGATTTATTATTTGAAGAACTGATAGAATTAACGCTGGAAGCAGAGGATTTTGAAGATGCTATCAAAAAAATCGGTGAGGATGCATATCGGAAGGGATATGTTAAGGAAGGGTTTGCGGATGCAGTTATCAAAAGAGAAAAGCTGTACCCGACAGCATTACCCACGGAGGTACTCAAGGTTGCAATCCCTCATCCCATGGAAAGGGATACGGTTAAGAAATCGGCAATCATCATTACAAAGCTGAAAACCCCTGTGGATTTCACACTAATGGGATCAGATAATGAAACCGTACCGGTAAATATCATCTTTACGCTCGCTGTGAATGGTGCTGAGCATCAGCTGACAATTCTGCAAAAGCTTGTCGGAATGTTTTCAGAGAAGGAATCCATGGAGCGGATTAAAGCTTCCACAACGCCAAAGGAGATTATGAATTCATTGATTGAGCTTTTATCCTAAACGGGTGCTGTCTGTACGTTTCTGCAACATTTCATACGCAGAAACAAAGTACAGATATCATGCAATACAATAGAGAAAGGCATTTGCAGTGCTCTTTTGCGCAATGGCAAGCTGCACATTCATCAATAAACGTACTGCTGCATCTTGGTAAAACAAACGATGCATTCATAAAAGAAAAGAGGTGTAGATATGTCTGAGCAGGAAGTATTCGATTATATCTATTCTGTCATTACAAGGGACTATCTGGAAAACAGAATCCAGAAGAAAGAGAATTTCGGTATTACAGCAAAGGATATCGCTGATCACTTTAACACATACCGTTCGACGGTCAGTACCATGCTGAATACGGCTGTCAAGAACGGCTTGTTTATTAAAATTGAAACCCGACCTGTTTTATTTGTTCCTGTGGATATCATAAAGAAGGAGCTGCATGTTCCCCTGGAAAAGAGTGTTTATACCCCGGAGGAAATCAGAGATCTGTTTTTCAAAAAAGAACAGGAGGCAGATTCCTTTTCCATCATGATTGGCTATGACGGCAGCCAGTCTTTACAGATTAAGCAGGCGCAGTCCGCAATTTTATATCCACCAAAGGGTCTGCACACACTGATTACCGGAGAAAGCGGCACTGGAAAAACATTATTCGCGCATACGATGTATGACTATGGCAGAAAAATAAAAGGCATGAGTGAAAAGGAATATCCCTTCGTGGAATTCAACTGTGCGGACTACTATCACAATCCACAGCTTTTACTGTCACAGCTGTTCGGACATATCCGGGGCGCCTTTACCGGCGCGGATCAGGAAACGGAGGGTCTTGTTGAAAAAGCGAATCACGGAATATTGTTTCTCGATGAAATTCACAGACTTCCTCCGGAGGGACAGGAGCTGTTATTCTATCTTATGGATACCGGACAGTACCGCAAGATGGGGGAAGCAAATACGATACGGAAAGCGGATATCCTCATCATTGGAGCTACAACAGAAAATCCGAAGGATGTCCTGCTGAAAACCTTTAAGCGCAGAATTCCGCTTACAATCAATCTGCCGCCGCTGCGCGAGCGTCCGCTACAGGAAAAGCTGAAAATCATGGAGCATCTCTTTTCCAAGGAGGCAATCCTTACACAGCGTACCTATATCATTGATGCGGATATTGTGAAAGCTATTACCCTGTATGATTTTACAGAAAATATCGGACAGCTTGCCTCTGAAATAAAAATACTGTGTGCCCGCTCTTTCCTTGAAAGTAAAACCAAGGAATTCGGTGAAATCAAGGTTCCCTATGTATTTCTGTCAGACAATATCCGAGAGGCTTATAAAAAGTATAGGAAAATCGGATATACCTTCACCGACAATTATGAGAATTACAACTATGACCTTGTAATCACACCTTCCAATGAGATTACACATGTAAAGGAAAATGTACTGAATGAGGAAGCATACTGCAGTCTGATTGATGAGATTCGCAATTATTCCAGACAGGGACTGACGAGCGATGAGGTCGCAATTCGCATATCCTCCGCAGTGTCTTCCTATTATGACGAAATTCTCAACAGCATGTATTTTAAAACAGTAAACAAGGATGAGCTTTATAAGATTATTGAACCGCGCATTGTCGATTTCTCACTGGAGGTCATGAAGGAAATACAAAACCGCCTGTCTGTAAAAATAACGGAGCAGAGCATCCTCGTTCTGGCCTTTCATTTAAAATTTCTCATTGACAGATTGCGGAAAATAAAGCTGACGGAGAGCAGCTCCGTGCCTGTGAAAACAGGTGATGCGATCGTTGATGATATGATCGACAGGATCGAAAGCAAGTTTTCTCTGCGTCTGCCAACGGATGAGAAAAAGTTCTTTCAGCTGCTGATCAAGAATATTACAAGTGATATTGTACCGGATAATTCATCAAAGGCTGCCTTATATATTCTTGCTCATGGCAATACGGCATCCAGCATAGCAGAGGTATGCAACCGCCTGCTGCATACGGATTTTGTAAGGGCATTTGATATGCCGCTGACACAGGATGTCAATCAGAGCTACCAGCTGTTTATGGAGGAAATCGAGAGTCTGCATCTCAAAAAGGGTGTGATGATTCTGGCGGACATGGGCTCTCTTCTGGATTTTGGACATAAGCTGACCAGAGATACCGGTATCCCCACACATACGATTCCAAACGTATCCACAGCGATTGCTTTGGACTTTGCGCACATCATGCTGAATCGCAATGAGCATATTGACCTCACCTATAATGAATATCTGATTAAAAACCGCTTTGAGCCTGCCTTTGCAAGCTCAGAGAAAGAGCCTGCAATCATATCCGCATGTTCATCCGGTCAGGGAACAAGTATCGCATTTAAAAATATGATTGTTGAAATATTAAAGGAAAATTCGCTTGGCTACATCCATGTATTTGCGTTAAGCAATGAGGAGCTTCAAAAGAAAAATGAGACCTATCAGGAAATCGTGGACAGCTACAATCTGGTTGCAGTCATTGGAAATGTACATATTGATGTGGATGCCCCTTTCTTTCATATATCCGAACTGGTTACCGATGATAAAAAGGAGAATTTCATTAAATTTCTGAACAAAACAGGAGTAAGCGAACAAAAGACAAAGCATAAAAAAACAGACCAGAGTGCAGAGGAAGCTGCAGGATTTCTGGCCCAGCATGTTATGTATGTAAATCCACTGGCTGTTCAGAAGGTTGCCGCGGAGTTTTTAGAAAATCTTTTTGATGATCTGGAGTATGAAGAAAAAAACAGAGCCTCTACCGGATTCTCATTAATTATCCATATCGGTTTTATGATTGAGCGTATCATAGCAAATAAGACAATCATATTTGACCATAAGACGCCCTATTTGGACAGTAATAAAGAGATTTTTCAGAAAATAAGAAGCCATATCAAGTCCATTGAGGAGGCCTTTGAAATTGAGATCAGTGATGATGAAATCTGTTATATGATGATCACCCTGTATCCGAATACATATGATGCAGCTGTTGCATAACAGTGGAAGCGCGATGCAGGCAGCATTTTGAGGAGAACGAATATGAATGGAAAAATCTACTTAATCGAATATACGGTTATTGTGTTGATCATGATGGTTTTCAACCGGTCAGCTGCATTGGAAAATATGCTCATCGCTTTTCTGATTGTCCTCATACAAATTGGCTTTGACAGGTTGAGAAGAAGGAAGTAAGCTTTTATAGTTATACAGTACTTCATCCATAACGAATACATATACATAGGGAAATTCAAATATCTGTTGTATTTCATAAATATTTGGATTCCCTTTTTCGTCTACATCCGCAAGCTAGAAAAAATCGTTTCTACACTACGAAGAATGTCAGGGAACAGTTAAAATCAATAGGCTGGAATATAGATACCCGTTTTAAGCTTAGGATATTGCTTATTGAACAGAGTGATATCCTTTTCAGTAAGACTGCTTTTCCCGGATATAAATACAGACTTCTACATTCCTTTCTTTTTTTGCGGGAGGATTCAGCAAACATACATCAACATAATGAACAATCAATGCTTTTATCAGCGCTTTGCATGATATCCACAAACCTGAACGCATCATAAATCTGCCCGTCAAAGAACTCACTGCATTCTTTACCATAGAGTCTTATACATTGCCTATAGCCATGGCATAAACTATAATTTTGCAGGTACGCTGAAAAGTAAACAAATCATGAATTTTTATAATATATATTCAATTGCTTCACTTCACAAAAAAGAGATACCAGATGATTCTGATATCCCTATAATTTTAACCACCGTAAACCTTGATACGGTTAATTGCTTTTGCCAATGCGACCTCAGCACGTTTCATGCTGGTGCGGTTATCCATTTTCTTCAAACGCTCTTCAGCACGTTGTTTTGCACGTCTGGCACGCTCGATATCAATTTCCTCACGGCCTTCAATCGCATCTGCAAGGATACGCATCTCATTGTCCGCAAACTGAAGCAGTCCGCCAGCAATTGCATAATCCTTATATTCACTGCCTTCCATAAGAGAACATTTGCATGTTGTCAGCATTGCAACGATTGGCATGTGGTTGGGAAGAATTGTCGTTTCTCCTTCCACCGTCCGTACATGCACGCCGCCGACTTCGCCTTCCTTATAAAGACCCAGCGGCGTAATGATCTTGATTTTGATCATACTCAGTTTTCCAGAGCCTTGGCTTTCTCGACAACTTCTTCAATCGTTGATGCGAACATGAAGGCCTGTTCCGGAAGGTCATCGTATTTCCCAGCCAGCAGTTCCTTGAAGCTTCGCACGGTATCCTCACGGGATACATAGCAGCCCTTGATTCCGGAGAACACCTCCGCAACATGGAATGGCTGTGACAGGAAGTTACGGACACGGCGGGCACGGTTGACAATAATCTTGTCTTCCTCACTCAGCTCGTCCATACCCAGAATGGCAATGATATCCTGCAGCTCCTTATAGCGCTGTAAAATCGTCTGTACTCCGCGGGCAACTTCATAATGCTCTTCTCCGACAACAAGCGGATCCAATATACGGGAGCTGGATTCCAGCGGATCAACAGCCGGATAAATTCCCAGTGCCGCAATGTCACGGTCCAGAACCGTTTTCGCATCCAGATGGGTAAATGCGGTAGCCGGAGCCGGGTCTGTCAAGTCATCCGCAGGCACATAAATTGCCTGAACAGAGGTAATGGAACCATCCTTCGTGGATGTGATACGCTCCTGCAGCTGTCCCATTTCTGTCGCAAGTGTCGGCTGATAGCCTACTGCACTCGGCATACGTCCCAGCAGGGCGCTTACTTCACTTCCCGCCTGGGTAAAACGGAAGATATTATCAATAAACAGCAGCACATCCTGATGGTCATGATCACGGAAGTATTCCGCCATCGTCAGACCGGTCAGACCGACACGCATTCTGGCACCCGGAGATTCATTCATCTGTCCGTACACCAGCACGGTCTTATCAAGGACGCCGCTGTCCTTCATTTCATGATACATGTCGTTTCCTTCGCGGGTTCTCTCCCCTACGCCGGTAACGACGGACATTCCACCATGTTCCTTGGCGATATTATGGATCAGCTCCTGAATCAGTACGGTTTTACCTACTCCCGCACCGCCAAACAAACCAATCTTACCACCCTTGGAATATGGGCATAGCAGGTCAATGACCTTAATTCCTGTTTCCAGCATTTCTGCGGATGTCTGCTGCTCCTCAAAGCCCGGTGCCTGTCTGTGGATCGGCAGTGTGTTCTCCGTTCCAACAGGTCCCAGACCATCAATTTCACGTCCAAGGACATTAAACATTCTTCCCAGAATTTCTTTTCCCACCGGTACACGGATTGCGGATCCTGTATCAATGGCTTCCATTCCACGAACCAGACCGTCTGTACCACCCATGGCGATACAGCGGACACGTTCATCACCGATATGCTGAGCAACTTCGACAACTAAAGATTCACTGTCTTTCAGAGGAATTTCAATAGCGGTCAATAGCTGCGGCAGATCACCGTTCTCAAATGCAACATCGACTACCGGACCAATGACCTGTACGATTTTTCCTGTATTCTTACTCATGGCTGCTCCTTTCATTCCATAGCGTTGACACCGCCGACAATTTCCGTTATTTCCTGGGTAATTGCGGCCTGTCGAGCCTGGTTGAATTGTAATTCGAGAGTTTCCTTCAACTCCTCTGCATTATCCGTTGCACTTTCCATTGCCATACGCCTGCTTGCCTGTTCACTTGTTTTCGTTTCCAGGAAGTAGCTGTATAAAAGGGAACGCACATACATCGGAACCAGGGTGTCCAGAATCCGGTCACCTGCAGGCTCAAAGATGGTTTCTGCAGTCGTTGCTTTCTCTCGTTCTTCCTTTTCCACCGGAAGCAGCGTAATCAGCTTCGGTTCAAAGGTTACAGAATTAACAAAGTGTGTATATAAGATACGTATTTCCGATATTTCCTGTTTGCGGTACAGTTCCAATGCATGATCAGCTACACCAACCAGCTCACTGTAACAGTCCTCTTCCAGATCCGTTTCGCTTTGCACAACATGGAAATCCTTATTGTGAATCCAGTTGGCTCCACGTGCTCCGATAATGACAAAGTCACCCTCATTGCCGATTTCATGCTGCAGCATACGGAAGATGTTGGCATTATAGCCGCCGCACAGCCCCATGTCACTTGTAAAGACGATGGTATACGGCTTCCCCTCCTGCTTCTGCAGATACGGATGTCTGGAATGCTCGATGGAAGACAGGATTTCCTGCACAGTTTCTTTCAGATAATATGCATATTCCCGATTCTCTTCCATGTACTGTTTCTGTTTCTTCAGCTTACTGGTGGCAACCAGCTGCATCGCCTTTGTAATCTTTTTTGTAGATTCAACAGAGCGGATGCGCGCTTTGATCTCCAGTTTACCTGCTGCCATACATTATCCTTCTATCATATTCTTGAATTCAGCTTCAAACGCCTGCAGTGCAGCCTTAATATTTGCACTCAGTGCATCATCCAGCGCCTGCTTTTCTTCGATTTCCGTTAAGATGTCCGCATGGTATCGCTCCATGTACTTCAGCATTTCTTTTTCATACATCTGAACATCCTCCACCTTAACCGGCTTCAGAAATTTGTTTTTCGCCGCAAACAGTGATAACACCTGATGGGTTACCGGAAGCGGATCATACTGATTCTGAATCAGCAGCTTCGTCAAACGCTCACCGTGGGCAAGTGTTTCCGTTGTAGCCGCATCCAGATCACTTCCGAATTTCGCAAAGGCCTGCATCTCACGGAACTGCGCAAGCTCCAGTTTCAGGGAACCGCTCACCTGCTTCATTGCCTTGATCTGCGCCGCACTACCTACACGGGAAACGGACAGACCACTGTCAACGGCAGGACGTACACCACTGTTGAACAGCTCCGTTTGCAAGAAGATCTGTCCATCGGTGATGGAAATAACATTTGTCGGAATATAGGCGGAAATATCTCCAGCCTGTGTTTCAATAATTGGCAGAGCTGTCAGACTTCCTGCGCCAAGCTCATCATTCAGCTTTGCCGCACGCTCCAGCAGACGGGAATGCAGATAGAAGACATCTCCCGGATATGCCTCACGCCCAGGCGGACGCTTCAGCAGCAGGGACATGGTACGATAGGCAACCGCATGCTTACTCAAATCGTCATAAACGATCAGCACATCATCACCGTTTTCCATCCATTCCTCGCCGATTGCACAACCTGCATACGGCGCAATATATTGCAGCGGAGCCGGTTCACTTGCGGTGGAGGATACAATGGTCGTATACTCCATGGCACCGTGGGAACGCAGCTTTTCTACGATTTGTGCTACCGTACTGGCCTTCTGACCAATGGCAACATAGATGCATTTTACATTGTTATTCTTCTGGTTGATAATCGTATCAATGGCAATCGCCGTTTTTCCCGTCTGGCGATCTCCGATGATCAGCTCACGCTGACCGCGACCGATTGGAATCATGGAATCAATGATTTTCAAGCCGGTCTGAATCGGCTGATGTACACTTTTTCTTGTCATAACACCGGGTGCCACACGCTCTACCGGACGAAACTTATCACTTTTAATCGGTTCTCCTCCGTCAATTGCCTGTCCAAGTGCATTGACAACACGTCCCAGCATACCGTCCCCAACGGGAACCTCTACGATACGACCGGTACGTTTTACTTCATCGCCTTCACGGATGTTGGAGTCATCCCCCATCAAAACAGCACCGACGTGCTCTTCCTCCAGGTTCAGTACCATTCCATAAATATCTCCGGGAAAACGAAGCAGCTCACCGGCCATCGCATTCTGTAAACCGTAAATCAGCGCGATACCGTCACCAACGGTGATAATCGTACCAGTTTCATCGATTTCCAGATCCTCATCATATCTACGAATCTGATCCTTGATCAGCTTACTTATCTCTTCTGGCTTTAAGCTCACTCGCACTCACCTCTAACTTTCCTGCACAGGCTCACTCTGTGCCAGCTGTTTCAGATTATCCATACGGCTTCTGGCGGTATTATCCAGAACCATATCATTGATCTTTATGCGCAGTCCCGCAAGCAGATCCGGATCCTCCTGTATGTGTAATTCCACAGTTTTCGAAAGCTTTTCCTCCAGCATGGATTTCAGACGCTTAATTTCCGCAGCATCCAGCTTCTTTGCCGTACGGACATGTGCCACTTCGATATTGTTTACCTTGTTATACTGCTTTACAAACTCTCTGGTAATATCGTGAAAACTCTGAAAACGGCTTTTGTCAATCAAAAGCTTTGCGAAGTTCAAAACCATATGATCGACTTCACTGCCGAAGACAGACGCAAGCGTCTGTTTCTTTTCTTCCTTGTGAATCTTGGGATGCGTCAGTACCCGCATGAAATCGGGATACGCCTTCAGCTGTTCATCCATCATGCATACATCTGCCTTGAATGTATCCAGCTTCTGCTCCTCCTGTGCAAGTGCAAACAGTGCATCACTGTAGCTTTTTGCTGCTATGCCTGCCATGACTCATCACCTGCATGCTCGATAAAATCATCCACGTACTGCTTATGTGTACTTTCATCCAGTTCTTTATTAACAATCTGTTTTGCGGCTTCAAATGCCACATCCACGATTGCATCCTTCATTTCTGCACGAGCCTGTACCTTTTCACGCTCGATATCCTTCCGTGCTTTTTCCTTCACCGCTTCGGCTTCACCTCTTGCGGCAGCCAGAATTTCACGTTTCTCCTGAACGGCATTGGCTTTGGCACTTTCCAGTATTTCATGAGCCTCGCCGCGGGCATTGGCCATCTGCTCTTCATACTGGCGCTTGTATTGTTCTCCTGCTTCCCTGCTTTGCGTACCTGCATCAATATCTGCCTGAATGGCAGCCTTGCGTGCATCGAGATAGGCAAGCACCTTGTCCCAGAAGAAATGCTTTGCGATAGCGATGATGATCAGCGTTGATACACAGACCATGATCATATCCATCGGATTCAGCCGCAGATAGGCATTTATATCAAAATCCATACTATGCGAATACCTCCTTTCTTCATAACTTCATGATGAATGACATTACCCTTTCATGAAGATTAGAATCAAGGCAACAATCAATGCATAGATACCGGTTGTTTCCGCCAAAGCGATACCAAGTACCATGATGGAACGAATCTTACCTGCAGCATCCGGATTGCGTCCAACACTTTCCGCACCCTTGCTGGCAGCGATACCCTGTCCGATACCAGGACCTAACCCGGCGATCATTGCAATACCTGCACCTAACAGTGCCATACCCTGTACAAAATATTCATTGAATTCCATAATTTTTTCCTCCTGTTAACATCATTTGTTATTCTTCCGGGGCAACCTGTTCACTAAGGAAGAAGCTTGCCAGCGTGAAGAAGATATAGGTCTGTATCAGACCTGAGAACACATCAAAATACGCATGCAGAAACGGTGTCGCAATGTATCCGAGCACTCCAAACGGGAGAAAGCTTCGCATCATTGTATACACCAGCAGCATAATAATGGAGCCTGCCAGTATGTTTCCAAACAAACGCATGGAAAGCGAAATCGGTAGTGCCAGCTCACCAATGACATTCAATGGTGTAAGCAGCCACATCGGCTCCGTCAGCTCCTTCAGACGTGCGCCAAGCCCGCCTTTTTTGATACCGTTATACTGAATGGTCAGAAACATCATCAGTGCAAGGGTAACATTGAAGCTCAAATTGGATGTCGGCGGCTGCAGTCCGAGAAGTCCCAAAAGATTGCTGACGGCCATCATCATGGTCAGTGTACCCAGAAACGACAGATAATGCTTCGTTTCATGCTTCAGGTTATCCCCGATAATATTGGTACACAGCCCGGTAATCATTTCTGTAATCAGAAGTATTCCCGACGGCGCCTTTCGAACATCGGCCTTTTCAAACTTTTTGCCGGCCCAGATAAAGAATATGGAAAACAGCACACAGAGAATCAGCCAGTTGATAATCGACTGCTGAAATTCGATGTTGTGTCCAAACAGTGTCAAAACGATTCCGTCAAACTTATCGTCCACTACTCATCCTCCTTTCTGTGTTTCCAGCTGTAAATCAGAATACTGCACTTATGAAGCAGCATTCCCACCAGCAGAGCCGCGATATGCGCACCTGCGATGGCGCTTAAGGCAAAGATAACGGCATACAGCATATATCTTCGCGTATAGGAGCGAAATGCACGGGATTTGATATCCGCCAGTTCTCCGTCAATGTGCCCAACCATGTTCTGGATCATGTTGAAGCCCATAATACCGATTAAGGAGCCGATCAGAATACCCATGACACCTGACTTCCACGCTCCGGGAAACAGGATGATGCAGACCACACAGCCTGCCGCACAGAGCAGCAGCGTAAGTATACGGATCTCCATTCCCATTTTCCTTGTTTCATTCATGATCATCACCCAGCTTTCGAATCATCAGATACAAACTGGAGATGATGGCGTAGGCTAACAGAATCAGAAGACACCATGGCGGGGTATGAAATACATCATCCAGCCAAGCACCGATCCATACCGCTGCCCCACAGGCAAGTGCCATGGTAAACATCAGCCGCATAGCCTGATACGCTTCCTTCATGACTACTTCGTACCGAAAATACGGTCTCCTGCATCTCCAAGTCCGGGTACGATATACCCTTTTTCATTCAGTTTTTCATCCAGTGCCGCAAGATAGATATCCACTTCCGGATGTGCTTCTTCCACGGCCTTCACACCCTCCGGAGCTCCGACCAGACAGACAAGGCGGATATTCTTAGCGCCCTGTTTCTTTACCATGTCAATGGCGGCGATTGCACTTCCTCCGGTTGCCAGCATCGGATCAACAATCATGACGATAGCGTCCTTTACTTCCTTCGGATACTTTTCAAAATATGTATGAGGCTCCAGTGTTTCTTCATCACGATACAGCCCCACATGTGCAATCTTGACGGTAGGGATCAAATCACAGATTCCATTCACCATACCAAGACCTGCACGTAGAATCGGTACCAGTACGATTTCCTTCGCAAGCTCATAGGTTGTGGTCTTTGCGACAGGTGTGTTGATTTCGACTGGCTGAAGCGGGAAATCTCTGGAAATTTCGTAAGCCATCAGACCTGCGATCTCATCCAGATTCTGGCGGAAATCCTTTGTTCCGGTTTCCTTTTTACGCATCTGTGTCAGCTTATGCGTAATCAATGGATGTTGTAAGACTTTCAGCATAATAATCTCCTTACATAATCAATACGGATATAGCGTACCATAATCCGTTCCAACAGTAGACAGACAATTCAAACGAATTGTATAAGTTCTGGCCACGTTGTTTTTATTATACCATGAACACCCTGCTTTTTCCCCCTTTTGTGCATTTTTTCACCACCTTTTTCAAGTGCTTTCCTATATATTATGTATGCACTGGAAATGATTATTCTTTATGTTTTTTTCAATCAGCACTAATTCTATGCTTAGTGAAAATACTCGTCTTTTGTAAATGAAATATCTATTAAAAATAATAATGCTTTCAAGTATTTCTGTTTATTTTAAATTTAACAGAGAAATGACTATAATATTTGTTTTTATTTGGACTTTCGTAAAAAAAATGAGACTGAGTTGTTTCCTTCATTTCCTTAAAGTCTTGCTAAAGTATGTTTGATTTAGAGATATTAAATTCATTTAAAAGACAGCTCTTCTTTACAAATAAGCTTATTCACTATATGATTAAAAAGAGTCGGTGCATTTCAATTGTCATACCTCTTCAGTAAGTAATGGAAAAAAGATATGAAAAAGCATTCTTTTCTGCTACACTTTTACATTAGCGTTGTTTTGATGTTTGTATTGAGAAACTAATTTTGGCTCAATCCCTAATTGGGTAAATACTGCTAAAATTTTAAGAGATGTTTTTTACACTTACTATTGGTTTCACTCATCAGGAGCATATACAGGCGATATAGACTATACTGCTAATAAATAAATGTATAAAGAATGGAATCATAAACAAAACGTATTATGCAATTCTTGGCTTTAAAATTAGATTAAGAAAAAACCATTTGCCTATACAACTCAGATCAGTAAAAAAAGATGTATTGCAGATAGAAGATTTAAAGCTGAAAAACAATCCTACGAATACATATGATCATTATCTGAATATGTAAATTAACATAGTAATAGCTGCTTTCTATCAAATTATTATATCCAACAAAGGAGAACACAATGAAAAGAATAATTATTTCTATATTGTTTATATTGTTAAGCGGATACTCTATGAAAGATGAAAAAGCTCCTATAAAACCTGCAGTCAAAGAATACCCTACCTCCACCTTTATCTCAGATGAAATACGAAAGAATAGTGAGCTGAATGAGCTTATTCGTTGTACTCTATCCCGCGATGAAAAAGATTTGAAAAAAGCAGCTACAGATATTGCAATTATAAACGTCATTAGCATAGATTATTCAGATATGAACCTTTTCGATGCTGCACCAATTACTTACGGAAAATTTCTTGTTGATCAAACGATTCATGGAACTATAAAAGAAGACAGCATTTACACATATGCAAAGGAAGGTGGTTTCATTCCTATCAATGAATATGAACAGATAAGAAACCCCGATTTTTATAATGAAACAACAAAGGAATACCGTAAAAAAAGAGAGAATCGCGATTATAATGCGACATTTGAACCTGATATAGAAATAGAAGCGGGAAAAAGCTATCTCGCCCTGATGAAGTACTATAAAGGTAAAGATTTATATGCTTTTCTTGATATGGGCGATGGGTTAAGAGAGATTGATTTACCCGCTCAAAAAAAGGTTAAGCACGAAACTTACGACCTAAACAAATTAAATGTTCGTAATAATATCACTGGTGCTATGGAGTCTTTGAAAACAGTTATAGAGAAATTAAAGTAAACAATACAAAAATACATTCTATGACTTACATGCTAGAATTAAATGAGAAGAAGATAAGCAATTTACATAAGCGATACGATTTATTAAAAAAAACGGAGGAAAGCACCTATGCTGTCTTCCGTTTTCTATTTGCGTCACTTATATGATAAAACTTAATTTTAATACATTCCATATACTTTTGACTTAATCTTTCTTATAAGTACTACTAATTTTCCTGATTATAAATTCCTTTTTCATACAAAACTACTCATAAGCCTAAATTTAAATAATCATCGTGATAGCAGTCAAATCAATTCTCAGTATACAATACTGCCTTACCGACTGTATGCAGCAGCTGAAGCTTATGCTTCACAACCCTATCAGCTGCAATCTGCGCATTCTTCAGAATAACATTCGGTTCATACTCCTGCGGATGCTTATCCATATAATGTTTTACTTCCTGAAAATATGCACTTTTTACATCACTTGAAATATTAACCTTACAGATTCCTAATCTTACAGCCTCTTCTACTTCATGATCCGGATTACCACTGCCGCCGTGTAATACCAATGGTAAATCTGTAGCTTGCTCAATCTCTTTTAGCAATTCAAGCTGTAATTTGGGATCAAAGCCTTTCGGGTAGAGACCATGTGCTGTACCGATTGCAACAGCTAATGTGTCAATGCCGGTTTCTTCAACAAATTCTTTTGCAGTTTCTGGATCCGTATAAATAATCTCACTTGCACCACCTTCAAAAGATACACCGGTAGCTCCGATCGTTCCAAGCTCTGCCTCTACTGAGATATGCAGAGGATGTACAAGCGATACAACCTGCTTCACAATTCTGACATTATCATCATAAGCAAGCCGCGAACCGTCAATCATGACGGAGGTAAAGCCTGCATGAATCGCCTTTATGATATGCTTTAATTCACTGCCGTGATCCAGATGCAGAACACATGGTATGCTGGAATTACACATCCGCAATTTCATCATCTGTATAAACTCTTCTCCGATATAAGACAATTCATCGGGATGCACTTCCAGAATTACAGGAGCACGAAGCTCTTCCGCACTGCGCAGCACACTTTGAAATATATCCAGACTACTGATATTGAAAGCAGGAACTGCAAACTGATGCTCCCTCGCTTTTACCAGAAGGTCCTTCATGTTATAAAGCATCAGACATTCCCCTTTTCCTTCTTAACCAGCCCGAGCAGGACAGCACCTGCAATCGTACCGCAGGCAATGCCAACCACCCACATGACCGGATTCGTAAACACATTCGGAATCAGCGTTGCCCACAGACCTCCATGCGGTACACGACATCCACAATCAAACATCAGTGAAAGAGTAGACGATACCGCACTTGCAGCCATAATACATGGAATTACACGAAGAGGATCTGCTACAGCAAACGGAATTGCTCCTTCTGTAATATTGCTTGCCCCCAGTATCCATGCTGATTTACCAAGCTCACGTTCTTCCTTTGTATATTTTTTCTTAAATATGATTGTAGATAATGCCAGAGCAAGCGGAGGTGTTACACCACCGGCCATTACAGCCGCAAACGGCATATAATTTCCGTCCGCAAAGGCAATCATACTGAAAGCGAAAATTGATTTATTCAAAGGTCCGCCCATATCAGCCGCCATCATACATCCAGTAATGACACCAAGCAAAACCTTATTTCCTGTACCCAGACTATTCAGCCAGCCCTCAAGTGCTTCCAGCAGAGCTGTTACCGGTGTTCCAATCACGAATGTCATTAAAAGACAGGATATTCCAACGGAAAGCACGGGTATAATCAATACAGCTTTGATTGATTCAATGCTCTTTGGAAGACGAATATACTTAACCAGATATAATGTGATATAGCCTGCGACAAAACCGCCAATCATTCCGCCTAAGAATCCGGCACCGATTGTTTTTGCAATCCAGCCGCTCATCAGACCTGCCGTAATACCGGCACGATCAGCAATGGAGAAGGAAATACCAGCTGCCAATACCGGCACCATAAGTCCCAGAGCCCCATCACCTCCGCCAATCGCATTCAATGCAGCTGCAAATGCATTATAGCTGGCACTGTCTTTAGAGGCTGAATCAAGCCCCCAGATAAAACTTATCGCAAGTAGAATACCTCCGGCAACGACAACTGGAATCATAAAGCTTACGCCGGTCATTAAATGCTTATACACACCTGTCAGTCTGTTCTCCTCATTTTTTTTAGAACCGCTTGCTGCTGCAGATGCTTCTGAGGTATTCTTCAAAATATACGCATCCCCCAGATGCAGCGCTTCATCAATCACCTTCTCTGCTTCCTTTAATGCTCTTGATACATCAACCTCATAAACCTTCTTCCCGTAAAACCGATCCTTATTGACCCCTTTCCCCGCTGCGATAATGACGACGTCAGCCTGCGCAATATCATGCTCATTCAATGTATTCTCAGAGCCAAGTGCTCCCTGTGTTTCCACTTTTATCTGAATATCCTTGCTTTCCGCAGCTTCCTTGATTGCTTCCGCTGCCATATATGTATGCGCTACTCCAGTCGGACAGGTTGTAACTGCCACAAATCTTGTCATAGAAACTCCTCTCTTTCTCATTCATTTATGCAACAATCCATGGGGCCCTTCACGGATGGTTCGCCTGTTTTAATGAAGCATCAGTATCTCATATACATCAGATATACTCTTTGCATGTAATAACTGCTCTCGAAATTCTTTGTGCATCAGCTTTGTAGCCAGTGCACTCAGCATTCTCAGATGCTGCTCATTTGAATCTTTTGGTATCGCCAGCATAAATAACAGCTTCACCGTTTCATCCGATGATCCGTATTGAAATGCCTTATCACTGCGTAAAAATGCAATACCTGCCTTACTCACACATGCACTGATAGCATGTGGAATTGCCGTTTCATGCCCTACATACGTACAGAACTCTTCCTCACGTTTATGAATGTCTTTTAAAAATGCTGATGAATCAGTAATATAGGCTTCTTCGTTCAAACAATCCGCAAGCATATGCAATGCATCTTCTTTGCTCTGTACATCTTTTTTTAGCAGTATACACTGCTTTACAATAACATCTTCCATATTCATCCGTTTCCACCCTCCATAATATAGTGTTTTAATATATCCAGCTTTTCCGGTCCGTCAATTGTCCGGATTAGCTCACTTTTTTCAATACAGCTGTATAGTCGCATAAAGAACCGCTTATTTTGCTGAATATCTGTAAATTTTAGAATCAGGAACAAAACAATATCAACCTGTTCATTACCCCAGTCTACTGGGACATCATTTCGCACAATAAATACTGCCGGCTTCATGATATGAGCATCATCCCCATGCGGAATTGCAATACGCTTTCCTATAGAAGTGGACGCTCTTTGCTCTCGCTCAAAAACAGTTTGCATATAGTTTTGGTCACAATAGCCAAACTGCTCCGCTATTGACAGATACGTTGTAAAAATTTCCTCTCTGCTTCTCTGATGACTTTCAAAATACTTGAAGTCTATTGCATCATATGGTTCCTGCTTCACTTTTTTCTGAAGCTTTTGCGAACCGACTCTGAGGATCTGTTCAGATATATGCTGAATATCATCTTCACCGATAAAATTACTGATACGAATCAGCTTTTCCATATATTCGTGCTTTAAAAGTAAAGAACAGGTACTGATAATAAAGTCACAGTCCTCCAGCTTATGCTCATTCAGCATCAGACTGTTACAGGTATCATGAATCAGCAGATTATGAAAATGATTCATGATCTGCATAGATAACAGCTGTGTCTGTCCAACACCCTCATCACTGACGAATAGAACTTTATAATACTGATTACTGATATTCTTTTCATAGATAGCACAAATATATATGGTGATAAAACCTATTTCATCTTCATTTAACGAGATATTGTAGCTTTTCTCAAATTGTGTAACATTGGTAAGAACCATAGAGTAGAATTTTCCATACTGCTGCTTAATTTTATTTAATACAGGATTATTCACTTTGATTCCGATGTTTGACCGCTTGACTGCCTGACATATATGAAATGCCAGATTCTTTATAAGATAATCAATTTCCTCGCTATCCTGTAGATCAACCACGGAGCTCAACAGCTCTCTGGCAAGAATCAGGTATTTATCATCTACTTTTTTTGCGTCAGTTTTCACAAAACGATTATTGATGCAGCGTCTCCATAAATAGATATAATCATTGTGATGCAGAAGCATGTGATTTCTTTCAAACAGCTGAATAAACTCCTGAAAGTGCAAGTTCATTTCACTGGAGTCTTCATGAATGCTATCGATATAGATGCCTTGAGCGCTTCGATGATTGCTGATCAATATTTGCAGGATGATTTCCTTACTACCCTCATCAGTGAATTTTCCAACCAGCTCTTTTTGAATCTCCTTTACCAGAGATATTGCATTTTCAAGATATACATCAAACGCTATATCCTGAAGCACCTTTGCAACACCTTCATCAAAAACAATGCTTTTATGATGCGAATCCTTATAATAAACACTCTGATGTAATATGGTTCGTTCCAACAGCTGTCTGCGACTAATTTCATCACCGGTAATGCTAACACCTGCATTCTGTTTTCGGATCAGCTGTAAATGATATTGATTCAGCTGCTGCTGTAAGCAATCAAGATCCTGTAACATCGTTTTACGGGAAACCAGATAGGTTTCTGATAGTTCCTGAATCGGCAAAGGAAGATTCGCCTTTAAAAGCTGCATCAATACATTATTTCTACGATATTCTTCCTGAATGGCCGGATGCTGCACTGCCCCGTTCAGTTTACGGCGCAGAAAATCCAATGCATCCTTTGTACCGTCCAGATACATACCTACATTCGTCTTTCTTACCAGCATTACATCCGACCCGAGCATTGCGTCTAAATTTTCAGCGTTAATTCTGTTCCATACTGTCTTTTCAGACATATGAAGCCGCTCTGCCAGTTCCTTGATTGTAATCGGCTTTTGAAAATCCAAAAGCAAACGGATGATGTCTTCAGTACCTTTTTTCAGCAACTTCATCAGCTCCTATCATGTATTACATCAGGTTCTCCTGTCTTAACAATGAATCCATGCAGCGGACGACATCAAGCGTAAGCCGCATATAATCCTTACCATTCTCCGGATTATCCAGATAATCTTCGATATCCTTAATTTCATATTCCAATGCCTGCTCTGTCTTCCCCTCCTGAATCAAAACTGTTTCACCATTCGGATATGTAAGCTGTGCCTCCTGTGCACGAACATAATTATATACTGTTATGTATGCCTTATCTCCTGCGATCACCCCTCGTTTTGGCAGCTTTGCCCGAAAGGTGATATTTGCATTTCCGATTTCATCTTGATCCGTTGTTACCGCAATGCCCCACATCTCATCTACACCAGTTGGATATTTATGCATAACGTGCTTTATACCGGTTATATTACCTTTCAGAAAATAGCGAAGGAAAGACAGTGTGTAGGTGCCAATATCAAGCATAGCGCCACCACCAAGCTCTTTTGAAAAAAAGCGGTTTGTCGGATCATCTTCTTTCAAGCTTCCCAGATCTGCTTCAACCAGCTTGATTTTTCCAAGAACGCCTTTATCGATCATCTCTGATATTTTTTTGAACAACGGCATATGATAAATCGTCATAGCTTCACAAAGCAAAAGGTTATGATCCTTGGCATAATGATATGCTGTTACCAGTTCTTCATAATTACCCCAGATTGCTTTCTCACAGAGAACATGCTTTCCATGCTGTAAACATTCCATGATATTTGTAAAATGCTGTGCATTTACAGTAGCGATATAGACAATATCAATCGCATCATCCTCCAACAGCTCCTGATAGGAGGAATAGATATGAAGTACATTATATTTCCTTTGAAATGTCTCCGCCTTCTTCACATCCCTCGCTGCAGCACCATAAATGGGATGCATTCTCACCATATTCTGTGCGAATTCCTCTGCAATATTGCCTAGTCCGATTATACCCCAGTTTTTCATTTTATTTGCCCTCATTTCTATAAATCTGCTTCATTATATTCATAGCTTCTATTGTTACGAAGCGATTGGGATCCTGACAGCCTGCACATACATATTCCTGAACCTTCTCTATCTCATACAAAACAGCCTGCGCTGTGCTTCCGCATGTTATACTTTCTTTACTTCCATCCGGATATACGATAACCGCATGATCCCCTCTATGATAATCGTAAATCTCTATGTATGCACGTTCTCCTGCTATAATCAGACGTTTATCCAGCTTACTGCGAATGGATATGTCCAAACATCCCAGAATCTGCTGTGTGTTTTTCAGCAGGATTGTCCAACGCTCATCAACGCCATACGGATGATTAAACCCGATTGCCGATACAGTTTCAATATCCGTACCCATTAGCTTCAGTGCAGCACTCAGCGCATAGATGCCGATGTCCAGCAATGCTCCGCCTCCATAGTCTTTTCGATAGATAGCTGCTTCTTCCGTTTCTTCTTTCAGGCTGCCAAAATCTGCACGTATCATTTTCAGCTTGCCAATCCTGCCATTTTGCATTACATTACTGATTTCTTTATATAAAGGCATATAGAAAACAGTATTCGCCTCACCTAGAAACAGCTTCTGCTTTTCTGCGTATGCAAAGGCTTCCTGTGCCTCTTCAAAATTTGTAAACATGGATTTCTCACAAAGTACATGCCTCCCCTTTTCCAGACATTGCATGATACATGAAAAATGTCTATGTCCATATGATGAAATATATATGATATCTGCAGAATTGTCAGCCAGCATATCATCCAAATTTTTATATGCATGAACATTCTCATGCTTTCTTATAAATGTTGCAGTCTGTTCATCATGCTCACATATGATACTATATGGCAACTGCTTTTGTTCCAGTGCAGAAGCAAATTCTTCTGCAATTAAATCCAGTCCCCAAATACTCCAGCGTAATTTTCTCACAAATTGTTTTTCCTCCTTACACCTAAAGTATATAGTAAAATTTTCAAAGATGGAGTGAGGAATAATTTTTCTTTTTACGATAATCCGTCGTAATACAAATCTGAATATGCATACAATGTGCATCACCAAAGTAGGCTAAGTTGTATATATTTTAGTTCATAAATAAAGCAGCTATAATATAACGTAATTCTATTAAGTAAAATGAGGAATTGAAACTGCCGGTATCTTGAATAAATATGCAGCTCAAGATGGAGAAGGAGCGATACGTTTTCATTCGAAGGATTTCTTATGCTTTACAGAAATACATGTAAAAAAAGAGGACCCCTGCTATAGAATCCTCCCCTTTTCATTTATCCACGATTACAGCTTCATCTCACTATACCTTTGTAATGACACACGATTTTTTATAAAATGCAATACCGTATCCAATCACATCCTCATATCCATTCGCTAACAGCCCCTCCATATATTTCTTCTGCCGAATTTGCTCACAGGCTTTTTGCGCCATTGATCTTACTTCTGCCATTGATGCCGCAATTTTTAACTCCAATATCAGTCCTCTATCCATTATAGAACGCGGCAGAATTGCAATATCCGCTCTGCCTAATCCGTACTCCTTATTTGAAGCCACTATATAGTCATTCAACATTCCAAGCAGAAGTCCATGATAGAATTTCTCATCATAATCGAAATAGCTGATGCTTTGAAATAATACGTTATTTAATATTTCAGTTGCTTCCCTTATCTGTTCTTTCCGTAATGCCTCTACAAAAGATGTACCATTATGTTCTACCTGTTCATTGAACCATTCACTGAATATAGACACATAGATTTGCTTGATTTCCTTATTGGGTATTGATAACCGATACATCCTTTTTTCATTATCAACACATTTAATTGCCTTTAGATAACCGGTAAATAACAGAAAACTGTAAACGTTGTTTATCTGATCCATTTCCCTATAGGTTATCGTATCCTTGATTGGTTTTTCTATCACTCCACCGGATACCAGTATATCAAACTCTTCCCGCATTTTGGGATTTGCTTCTTTTATATACCGGTAAATAATATCATTACCACTGGTGTTCGCCCAGAACGATTCCGGCTCATGCAGATGCGTCTTATTCAGCTTTTCTATATACATTAAAACACTCCATGGATTAGGCTCTGCCCACTAGTAGTGTAGATATCACAGCTACCAAACTGGTATCCGTCATACCATTCCTTCACTTTATCCCGATATGCCTCTGCCTGATAATCTGATAATAGTGAGTCCATTTCTTTTTGTGTGAATCCAAATTGCTGATTGGATGTATCATCGAAAATAGTAATGACCTTAAAATTATTCAATCCTGTGAAAATAGACTCTCTCGCTATTCTTAAACAACCTGTCAATATACCTTTCTCCAACGCATCATTAGTTTTTAATGCTGCACTGAACATATTTTTTAGAAAGACAACCATATCATCATAATAACCATTCAGGTAGGCACTTTGTAGAGGAACATCACGCCACGGGCGGGCAGCACCTACTCATCAATCAAAAGAACAACCTTTTTTTTCCAATGCTTCTCTAAACAATTACTTAGAAATCGTAGTCCATTCTGAAGCTGTGCTTTATTTACTGTACCTGCTTTATATCTCTTTAATAAATCTCTATCCATTTCATCCAAATGCTCACTGATAAGCAATTCTTCATTCCTGCTTATAATTTCACTTAAGATAATTTGAAAATTATTTAACTGATCTTGAAATGATAAATCTTTTAGATCCTTCAATGACATAAAAATAACAGGATATTGATTCTGATACTGCATTGCTTCCTTATTTTTTGAAATTTCTAATCCATCAAATAGATATGCATTATCCGCTTGGCGAATGGAAAAGAAATAATATAACACGCCTGGGCGGGCAGCGCCTACTCATGTTCAAGGTTTTACCGAATCGGCGTGGCCTGGTACAAAGAGCAACCTTTTCTTTTAATACATCACTAATAAATAAAGTTTTATCAACATAATAATAATCTTTATCTATCAGCTCTTTAAAATTCTCTATTCCAATAGGTATTTGCTTCATACAATCATCTCCTATTCTATAGGTTTATTATATCCCAAACAGATAGCAACTGCCATGAAAATAAATGTATTTCATGACAACTGACCACATTCGTTAACACATACAGCTTCCATCAAAATCAAAGAAATTTAGTAAGAGTGATTGCAGTTCTCTTTCATCCCGCACGGTAAAATCAGCTTTTTGATCAGCTTCCTGTTGTCCGTATTTATTCAGCCAGATAACATCCCAGCCTGCCTTCTTCGCACCGATTACATCATTTTCATAAGAATCTCCGACATACAGCCCGCTTTCACATACCATATGGAAAATACGTTCATCCGGTTTCGAGATGCCTACCGCGGATGAAATGATCATATCCTTTTCCTCTATCCATTTCCCCAGACCAAGACTCTTTATTTTCTTCAGCTGATGCTCATACGGTCCATTGGTTATCAAACTGATTCTTACATCCCTGCTTTTCAAATAATCCAGTATTTCCACTAGCGTATCACTTAATGAAATCTCATATTGACCCCTCTGATAGGCAGCTTGAAATCTTAATGCTTCCTCATCCATAATCAAAATGTCATGGTCTTTTAATGCAAGCTGAATGCGTCCAATCTGCATGGCTTCAAAAGATATCTCTTTATTCTGATGCCGAAAAAACAATTCATTGCTACGGATGCGAAAGCTTTTATAAATTCTTCTTATCTGCTCATTTGATACCGATTGAATAGTAAGCAACGCCTGTCGAAAAGGTGCAGTCTGTTCATACAGCGTATCATCTAAATCAAAGCATATATGTTTTAATCCTTCACTCATTCTGTTTCCTCCCTGTATTCTTTTCTGTGTTTGACAATGTACCCGCTATGGTGATTGTATCCAGATTACACACATACGTCAAGCTTTATATATGCAGGAGGTATATGTACTCCTATATTCCCTGCAGCATTGCACAAGCAAGCAAAAACAGAAGTCAAACAACCCTTTCGACTCCTGTTTCATCATATTATTCGATTATTCTGCGAACTCTGCTGGTAACTCCCTTCAGATTATAACATTCCGCATACTGCTGCAGCGGTCTCTTGATATGATCAACAACAAACCGCTGTCCATCAATATGATGCTTCGCCAGATTCTCATACAGTATCCGCAGCTCTTTCTTTACGTCCGCATCATTGAATGCATAGTGTCCTGCGATATCCAGAACATCCAGTGACAGCTGTTCATCCTTCAAAATATCGGCAACCTGCAAATTGCGCTGTTCCCCGATCATCCATTTTCTCCAACGCTCTGTTTTTATCGCCTTAACCAGTAATGTCTTTCTTAACGAAGAAGTTTTTTCAAGCAGTCCTTCCTTTTTCAGAATATCCTCAACCTCGCACAGCTTGAGATATGCTCTTGTCTCTTCTGTTCCATACTGCGGTGCGATATTGCTTGCCGTTACATTTGCAGGAATATGCTCCAGCAGAGTTACATCATCCAGATAATCTGCATTATGCTCCTTTAATCCGACACCGTATGCTTTTGCCATGGCAGCCAGATCATATGCATTATGGAAATTATACGTTCCTACCTGCTCTGTTTTTCTGGTCAGTGTTCCTGTCTGTCCGACGATAAAGGTAGGCATCGGCAGTCCCTTAACCTTCAACTCTTTTTCCAGCTTTTCAATAAACTCGCGATATTTTTCTGTCGATGTCAAACCGCCATTTGTTTCCTCCGTACCGACCTCATACCCTATTTCCGGTAAATTTCTACGCTTGCGTTCTTCCTCACAATAAGCAATCAGCTCCACTGTCCTTTGTAAAACAACATCCAGAGGTATCACCTTTCCAATTTCAAAGGGATCCTTTGTCGGATCAATCATCAATAAATCAAAGCCGTTTTCAATATCCGCAAGATAAGACTGTCGTGCCAGCCTCATGGCCTCCTCCTCGCTCAGGTGTGCATTCCGCTCATTATCTCTTTGCCATGGTCCTCCATGATCCCTGCACAGATAATACAAGCCATCAAAGCCAACCTGCTCAGCAACTGCGCGTATATCGTCCTGAAAGCGTTTCTGATTCCAGCCGTTTACATAGCCGCCGCCTAATTCATCTGCATCCACCTGATTCCGGCTGGCAATGAACATCAAAGGAAAATCATAATCCCTCGCAATTTCAAAGCTTGCCTGCAACAGATTCGGTGACATCGGCCCAATGCCCAGAAGCGTTGCACTTTCTCCTGTATCCTGTAATTTCAATAAGCCTTCCACTACCTTCTTGATTGGTAATTTGTTCATATTTTCTATCTCCATTTCCTTTCGACTTCCATTTCATTCATTTGACTATACCAGCTCCTGCATGTTCACCATCTGACGAAACCATTCAGCTTCCTCTTCCTGCATAGCCTGATAAAGCTCATTCATAAAGTACAGCACTTTCGCTTTGTATTTTTTCTTATACCGTATAGATAACGGCTGTCCGGCATTTGTTTTGGCCCGCATTGGCAGTACTGCTTTTAAATAGTCCCTATATGAATCCTGATATGAATCCTGCTGTTCTTTGAATATACCAAGCAGCACCTCATCCGCATGAACAAGAGCATAGCAATCCTGCGGCTCTTGTTTGCTTTTTATACATTTAAAGCGTAATCCTGCTTTCTCCAGCTGTTTGCTTCTATCTTCATCCCTCATAATATTTTCTTCTGCATTCTCATCCCCTATGAACGTGAAATACATTTGTGAAGCGCCGTGCTGCACTCCGTAAGCCATTGCCGTGTCCAAATCTGTTCCCAATACTACAATCTGCTTCATACAGCCTATTTCACAGATGCTTTATTATCTTCAGTTACAGACAGCTTCTCTGTTTTTTTATCCTTATTCTCGAGATTCGGTTTCAGCAGCATTAGAAGCAATGCTGTAACAACAACGCCGATTGCCATATCCAGTGTATATAATAATGGCTTATTCGTAGCCGCAACAACAATCATCCCGCCATGGGGAACGTAGCATTCAATTGCATGCATCATCGCAAGACCGGCTCCAACTGCACTTCCACCCATAATGGCAGGTAAAACATGCTTGATATCCTTTACTGCAAACGGTATTGCCCCCTCTGTAATACCAATCAGTCCCATAAACGCACTGGTCACCCCCAGCTGCTTCTCCGCATTATCGTATTTTCTTCGGGAAATGAAGGTGGATAATGCCAGACCCAGAGGAGGGATCGCCACAGCGACGCGGAATGCGCCGTTAGGTCCATACAGTCCTTCCGCCATCAAAGCCATCGTAAAGGCAGATGCAGTTTTATTTATCGGCCCACCCATATCAAAGGCGGTCATCACACCAATCACGATTCCCAGAAGAATCGCACTTCCTCCCTGCATGCCACTCAGCATACCGGTTAATGCCTTCATCAATGCACCCAGAGGACCCACCAGAATGTAAAGATATGCAAGGCAGCAAATCAAAGCGGAAACAATCGGAATAATCAGGACGGGCATGATGGATTTTATTGTCGGTCCCACCTTCCAGCTTTTGATCCACTTACATACATATCCCACCAGAATCCCCATAATCATGGCTCCCAGAAAGCCTGTGGATACATTGTTTTCTCCCACCGGATTATTTGCTATATAGCCCACAATCATACCCGGGGCAAGCGCAGGCTTTCCTGCGAGTGAATATGCGATGTAACCGGCAAGCATCGGTATCATCATCGCCATACCTGCGGAACCGATTGTATTGATATTCTGCATAAAGCCGTTTGTCACCTTCATGCCGTCACTGCCCGCTTCTCCGGTTGCCAATGCGAATGCCAGAAATACACCGCCGATTACAACTGCCGGAAGAAAGTATGATACCCCTGTGTTAAATGCCTTAACTAAATCTTTTCCTAAATTTTTAAACATAAGCTCTCCTCACTTTATTTAATTTTATAATTTCTCTGCCTGATCAATGATTTCAGCCGGATCCCGTATGACTACGGACGGGTCAATCTTAATGATTTTCCCCTCTTCTTCCTTTTCCTCGAACCGTTCTTCCCCCTCGATACCGATGGCAATCGCCAGAATAACGGCATCTGCAGCTGCTATTTCATCCTCATCCAGTTCATTTTCAATTCCCATACCGCCCTGTGTTTCCACCTTGCATTCATAACCGCGCTTTTTGCACTCCTGTTCGATGGCTTCCTGCGCCATGTATGTGTGTGCAATACCGATGGTACATGCGGCAACCGCTACAATTTTCATTTTGTTTTCCTCCTCAATTTTCATGCTCCAGGAATTTAATGCACTCATAAAATTCCTGATCAGTTCTTATTTTGCGCAGCTCCTTACGGAACGCCTCCTTCATCAGGTGTCGGCTCAGCATTGCCAGTATACGCAGGTGCTCTTTGTTTCTACTGGAAAGCGGGACACCTATCATAAATACGAGATCAACCTCATCGTGATCCCATTGAACAGGGTGCAGCAGATGCAGACAGGCTACAAAGGTTTCCGTAACCGCATCGGATTCACCATGTGGAATCGCAATTCCAAATCCCACAGCAGTTGATGCCGTGGACTCACGATCCAGTACTGCATCGACATAGCTTTTAACATTCTTGATTTTTTTAGCATGTCCCGCCTTTTGACTCAGATACGTAATGATTTCTTCCTTTGTTTCAAACCTTGTGCTGGACACCTTCACAATTTCCGGTTCAAACATTTGACCACTCCTTTCTACGCCCTCATTGTATAGTTCTGCAATTTTTTTTGAAATACCAACCGTCTTCCACAAGTTGTGGAAATAAAAACACACAGCTATGTTTGCTGTGTTATTTCCTGCATTCAATTTAAAGCACCTATCTATGGCACTCTATATCGACGTGTATTTTATTTTCTACTATAAACAGAAGCAAGTTGCTATTTCTTTTTCCTCAAAATCATTCTATTATGTTAATGGGAAATTCTATCATGATAAAGCAGGAGGAGAAATCAAATGAAAACATCTGCACTATCTAAGTTTTTAAATCTGTTACTGGAAGAAAGTGATTATCGTAAGACCAGTTATTTCGCAGAAAAGCTCATGGTTTCAAATAAAACAATTTCAAATTATATTACAGAGCTGCGTTATCACATGAAGGAATACGAATTGGATATCACGGCAAAGCATGGGGTTGGTATCCGTATGGAAGGAGATCAAAGCGCTGTAAAGCTGCTTCAAAAGTCTATCCAGAGAACTGCAGGAGACAGCCTTACAAGTGAATGCAGACGCAAAAAAATAATGGAAAAGCTGTTAATGCTGGATGAAAGCATTTCTGTACGCAGGTTATCCGATGAATTCTGTATAAGCTCCACATCCATTGTGAAGGATTTGGAAAAGGTGGAGCAGGAGCTGCTACAGCAGGACATCTTACTGCTTCGCACAAAGGCCGGGACGCGTATTGAGGCAAAGGAGCAGCGTATTCGCAGTGCAAAGCGTAAGTTTATTTTTGAAGAGATTATGTCCCTAACACAGCAGGATCAAATTATGGACCTCACCCTGTGTACGAAAATTTTATCACGCTATGTAGCAGACGAGCTGCAGATAATCGCTCGAAGCATGATTGAAATTGCACAGGACAAGCTGGGATTTCGCATGGATACCAATTATTATGCACAGATATTTATATCCTACTCCATATTTATCCAGCGTATCAAAAAAGGACATGAAATTACAGAAGCACCTGCCAGACCGGTTGTCACGGAGCTGCATGTGCTGAAGACCTATCCGATTACAGAAGAAATCATACAGTGGCTAAAGGAAGTGCACCACATCAGAGTCAATGATTTAGATATTAGATGGGTTAATGCACGCTTGTCCGGTGTATATCATGAAGACCGAAAAGAAACAGCGGATTACTCTCCCATCATATTAGATACAGTGACGGAATTGATTTCTTCCATTGGTGATATCTTCAACGCAGACTTTATCAGTGATGAATTGTTAAAAAACGGCTTATCAAAACACTTTATTCCGATGATTGCCCGTTTAAAGAACAATATAAAAATCACACATCCCTTTATTATGCAGATCAAGCAGCAATATACCGCCATGTTCAGTGTAGTTTCACTGGCTTCCAGCATACTGGAGAAAAAGCTGGGATTCACCTTGTCTGATGATGAAATCGGATTTATTCTGATTCACTTTCAGGCAGCACTGGAGCGGCACAACCTGTCAAAAAAAATAGCAGTCGTATACAACTGCGGCCTTGCGAGCGCTATGCTGATTGAAAATCAGATTAAAATCAATCTGCCCACCTTTGATGTTATAGAGCTGATCAATATTCATGATTTAAAAAAAGAGTATCTTCGGCATTTTGATTTCATCATCGCCACGATGGAATTGGATATGAAAGATATTCCTTCTGTTGTTATTTCACCGGTAGCGGACTTTGGCGATATTCAGCGTATTAAACAAACGTATGAAAAGCTTATAAGAAATGTAAAGGAATCGCGCTTTCCTTATCTTATTCAGGCAATCAGTGCTGATACGATTCTGGTTCATGAAAAATGTAAGACAAAGGAGGACATCCTGAAAAAGGCAAATGAAATCCTCCTGAAAAAGGGTTATGTAGAAGAAGAATTTTTTGACAGTGTGAAAAACAGAGAGAAGATTTCATCAACGGAAATTGGAAACGGTATCGCGATTCCTCATGGCTCTGATAAATATGTAAAGCAAACCTCTATTGTTTTGATTACACTGGAGGATGCAATCCTGTGGCGGGATGACATGGTAAGTGTCATTTTATTTACCGCTGTATCGTTTGAGCAGAAGGATACCATGCGAAGGCTGTTAAAAGACCTCTACCATTTGATCAGCTCTGAAAACTTCATAGAAAAAATACAGAAAGCAGCATCGATAGAGGAAATCCTCGGCATATTTTATGGAAGAGGTCTGTGAGCATGCCTGAAAGAATAAATAGATAACATTCTCGTAATGTACCTGAAGACAAACTAAAATCATAATCCAAAAAAAAGCAAAAGAGGTCCATTTCATGTCTGAGTTACTGAAACTGGCCTCTTTTATACCTGTTTTTCCCTACCAGTATTTTATATTGTTTTTGCCCGGTCTACTAGCTTAGCATTCACAGATGGATCATCACTCTCTATACTACCGGATAATTTCAGAGAAAGCTTTGCGCATGCAGGACCGATCATCTCATATAATACAGCACTGGATAATATGATCAGCGACAGCATGGTACCCTCAGCAGTTGGAAGCAGGCGCTGCCCGAGTATAGCCAGCCCTATGGAAACACCGGCCTGTGGAATCAGTGCAAGTCCCAGATAGTGTCTGACGGAAGTGCTGGCATGAGACAGCCATGCGCCTGCCCACGCTCCACAGGCTTTCCCGATAATGCGGACAAAGAAATAGACAACACCAATTAGGCCACAGGAAATCGGCGCATATAAATTCAGCCGCATCCCGGATAAAACAAAGAACAGCAGCGTAATCGGCGGTGTAAAGCTGTTAACCTGACGGAACAGATCTTTGTTGCCTGATAAATTAATGTATACTGCGCCAAGCACCATACAGGATAACAGCGGTGATATATCAAAGCAGCTGCAAAGCCCTGTTAATGTTAGAATTACAGCAATCACCAATACAAGGCGGTGATCACTGGAGCGTTTTTCACTGATGATACGGTGTAGTATCCATGCCAGTACGACCGCCAGAATGACAGCAAGCAGATTCCACACGACAGGAAGCAGAATGAGTGACCATTGCAGTGCCTGATCCGCATGCATGAATTCCACAAGTGCTGTACATATACTGAACGCTATCAAAGCGACGGCATCATCAAGCGCAGTTACCTGAAGGATGGTATCCACGAAATTTCCCTTCGCATGATACTGTCGAATCGTCATAATCGTGGAAGCGGGAGCAGTTGCACAGCCGATGGCACCCAGCAGTAGTGAAAATGACCATGGAAGACGGAACAGTGTTACCATTGCTATGGTAATGCAGGCTCCTGCTGTCAAAGCTTCAAATATCGTGATTGTTAGAATTTTACTTCCCTGCTTTTTGAGAATATCCCTTTTGAAGTATTTACCCACACCAAAGGCGATAAACGCCAGTGCGATATCCGTCATGAAATCCATCCCTGCAACCACTTCCTCGGGAATCATCTGCAGAACACAGGGTCCAATCAGAATACCGGAAATAATATAACCGCTCACATTAGGAAAATGCAGCCTTTTTGTGACTCTCGTACAGAGAAATCCCGCCAGTAAAATTATGGCGATGGAAAGGATGATTCCTGCATTACCCTGCTGCTTTAAGAAATCAGCTATCATAACAACCGCCTCCTCACACCATTGATTATATGAGAGAACGGTGATAAAATCTAATTATAATAATTTAGTCAAATATCAATAAATTTTATAATAAGGAGGTCGCAACATGCTGGATACAAAAATCGTTTCCCTGCTTACTCTGATAGATTGCGGAAGCTACACAAAAGCAGCAAGGCAGCTGCATTTAACACAGCCGGCAATCAGCCACCAGATCAAGCAGCTGGAAGAGGAATTTCAGATTAAAATCTTTCACAGGAGCAAAAAAAGCCTTATTTTAACGCCGGAGGGTGAAATTTTAGTCAAGTATGCCCACCGCATGACGGCTGTCTACAACAATACACATCAGGCTTTAGAGGATGCCAGAAACCATCTGCACCGCTTTAATATCGCTACAACACCAACTGCAGGGGAGTACTATATTCCCCAGCTTCTTGCGGCATACTGTCGTGAGCATAGCGATGTGCATATAAATCTGATTACTGATTCCATAAATAATATTTATAATAAACTGAAATTATATGAAGCAGATTTTGCTATTATTGATGGAAGACTAACCTCCGATAAATATCATTCCATTCTTTTGGATACTGATTATCTCTGTTTGATCGTTTCTCCGCAGCATCCCCTTGCCAATCGCAGCAGCGTGTCGATGAATGAGCTATTGGAGGAAAGCTTTATATTGCGGTCGAAGGAAGCCGGTACCAGAGAAATTTTTGAAAGCTATCTGGAATCCCAGCGTGACTCTATCCGCAACTACCGCATCTTAATTGAAACTGATTCACTTGCGACTATCAAAGAGCTGGTCATGAGCAATATGGGGGTATCCATCATGTCCCATAATGCCTGTAGGGAGGATGAGCAAAAGGGACGGCTGAAAACCATACCGATTACAAATTCTACCATGATACGGGAAATCAATCTGGTGTATCCAAAGGATTTCCAGCATGTGGATGTTCTGCTTGAACTGAAAAAGACCTACAGTAAGCTGCACTAAAGCCAATATCTAATAATCATAAAACTCCCATGTCTTTTTTTCATTTCATTTTCACAGGAATCGACTTGGTAAAGAAAGCTTTTTAACACCAGATTCCTTTTGAAATATAAAATACATCCTGTTGATTGGCAACTGAGCAGAAATATTGAGGAGTTCTTATCATTTTGCCATTTTAGTTGAGCTTTTTCTGTGCAATTGAAAACTCTTTTTTCATCCTTTTCTCAACACACCGCCTTATGACATACAGGATCCGGATAGACTCTTCTTTGTGTACATAACCTACACGATTATGCGCTATTTGCAGATTTACAATACTTATTCTAGTGCTTGCGAATTCCCAAGCACTAGTCTTATCTCTGTTGAAATGGGAGCAGACTGAAGTCCGCTCCCATTGCATATTTTCTTATCTCTCATTCGGCAGCGAAAACTGAACGGTAAGCGCACGCACTTCCTTGCGCACTTCTTCACGCACTGCTTCATCCTCTGCATTTTTCAGCACACGGCTGATCCATAAGGCAACCTGACGGAATTCATTTTCCTTGAAGCCTCTGGTTGTCATTGCCGCAGTCCCCAGTCGGATACCGCTTGTCACAAACGGCTTTTCTGTTTCAAATGGAATCGTGTTCTTATTGCAGGTAATTCCTGCTTCATCCAGCAGCTTCTCCGCAAGCTTTCCACTCATATTCAGAGAGGATTTCACATCAACAAGAATCAGATGGTTATCCGTTCCGCCGCTTACAATGCGAAAGCCTTCTTCCTTCAATGTATTGCTCATGACTGCACAGTTTGCAATTATCTGTTTTGCGTACTCCTTGAACTCCGGCTGCATAGCTTCCTGCATACATACCGCCTTAGCCGCAATGATATGCATCAGCGGGCCGCCCTGCATACCCGGAAACACCTTTTTATCCAGCAATGCCGCATGCTCTTTTTTACAGAGGATCAATCCTCCGCGAGGTCCGCGCAGTGTTTTGTGTGTCGTCGTTGTCACAAAATCTGCATAAGGTACCGGGCTCGGGTGTTCACCTGCCGCTACAAGTCCTGCAATATGAGCCATATCCACCATGAAATATGCACCGACTTCATCCGCAATTTCACGGAATTTCGCAAAATCAATTACTCTTGGATAGGCACTGGCACCGGCAACAATCAGCTTCGGCTGTTCCTTTAATGCGACTCTGCGCACCTCCTCATAATCGATCGTTTCACTGTCCTTTGTTACACCGTAATCCACAAACCTGTACAACGTTCCGGAAAAGTTTAAAGGATGTCCGTGTGTCAGATGACCTCCTGCCGTCAGATTCATCCCCAGTACGGTATCACCTGGCTGTAAAACAGATAAATATACGCCCATGTTTGCCTGAGAACCGCTGTGCGGCTGCACATTGGCATGCTCAGCGTTAAACAGCTGCTTTGCCCGCTCTCTTGCGATTTCTTCTATCTCATCAACATGTACACAGCCTCCGTAATAACGCTTGCTCGGATAGCCTTCTGCATATTTATTTGTCAGTATGCTTCCGGCAGCCTCCAGTACATCCCTTGATACATAATTTTCTGATGCGATCAATTCGATATTATACAGCTGGCGCTCTGCTTCTCTTTCAATGGCTTCCTGAATTTTCTTATCGTTCATACGCTACCTCCGTTTAATGCCTCTATTTTACCACAGATTTTTATATTGTCATTTCTTTTGTTCTGCGTTCATCAGGAAATATTTCTTTACAACAAAAATCAGTGCCACTGCCAGCACTCCTACCAGATTTTCCATGGCACTTTCATGCGATATAATGATCTGACGGGCAACCGCATACAGCAGTACCTCGATTACTGATTCCGGTGTATGCAGAATCAGCATCTTTACAAATTCCACCCCGACAACCAGAGTCAGTGCCTTTTCCAGTATAGCATCCAGCTGAAAGCTCTGATTCATAAGAGACTCCGCCCCAAAGCATACCGTTGCCAGCGTTGATATTGCGATGGCGATCATTAACAACACGGCAATCACAAGCTCAACGGCCTTCATCATTTTAACAAGTCTTGTGTTGATTTTGTGCATGTCTTCCTCCTTAGCATTATAAGATAATTTCCGGATTCAGGTTGATATCCGCTTTTTTAGCCTGCAAATGCTGCTGTCTGCGCGGTATGCGGTAATGAATATTGTCCTTCACAAAATTTGCACCGGTCTGTTTAAACCAGAAGGATATGCCCTTTTCCTCACACTGCTTGCGCAAATCGAGAATCCACTCATACCGGCAGACCCTTGCCTGTGGTCCGCTTTCTCCTCCAACGATCAGCTCTTCAATGCTATCATCCAGCCAGGGCCTCAGGTTTAAGGGCTCCAGCAGCGGTTCACATACCACATACTTATGACGCAGAGGTGCTGCCTGATAAATGGGAAGACGATACGCTGCGCGCTCCATCGTTTCCACCGTACAGGCGATTCCCACATGATCCCATCCCGTTCCCCAGTCATACGGAATGCATTTCATCAGCCTGTCGATCCGCTTTGTAATCATAAAGAAAAATAAATCCCTGCGCTGTCGCATGATATTCCATGCTTCATCTCTCCATACATCTGCTTCCTCTACAAAAAAATCGCTGGTAAAACAGGTATAGACGATTTCATCGGATGCTATCTTGTATTCACCTTTGCGATTTTTGTGCAAAACTTTATCAAAGTCCTTCAGACGGGTAACAACACCGGTTTCTTTGCCATGTCTTTCGTCCATCCGGTATACATAGCAATGCTCACATCCGGCACTGATCTTATGACAGCCATGCCAGGGGTTCCAATTTGCCATAGACTTCATCCTCACCTGTATGTATGCAGGACACTGCCATCCGCAGAAAGCTGCTGAAGACTCTGCTCTGCATATCGAAAGCAGAGAATACCGCCGTGCCTGCGCAGTCTGACATGAAATTTCCAGATATCCTGTTCCATCTCATCACAGCTGCTGATATAACCGAATACCTTTCTCTGCCCTTTCTGAATGGAAACGACACCGGAAAGACATATTTGTATGATTTCTTCATCTCCATGCCAAACCTTATAAAAGGGACAGGCAGCCTGACGCTGCTTCAAACGGTATCCGTATACATACAGAACGGCCAGGGACAGCAGCATTCCTGCAGTTTTCCTCATATTATTTTTCCAGAGCCATTACCTTGTCAATTCTTCTCTGGTGGCGCTCATCATGGGAAAACTCGGTATTTACCCAAACACGTACAATTTCCTTCATCAGCTCCACACCGATAATTCTTTGTCCCATCGCCAGCACATTGGAGTTATTGTGCTCTCTTGTCAGTTTGGCACTAACCGGATCACTGCAAAGCGCACAACGGATTCCCTTAATCTTGTTGGCGGCAATGCTGACACCGATTCCTGTTCCGCAGATAACGATTCCCTTATCGTTTTTACCATCCGCAACACTCTGTGCAGCCGGTCCTGCGTAGTCCGGATAATCCACAGACTCACATCCATGACATCCGAAGTCTTCGACCTCATGTCCCATTTCCGTTAACATTTCCTTCACGATTTCCTTATACTCAAAAGCACCGTGATCACAAGCTACCGCTATTTTCATATACAGTTCCTCCTCTTATAATATCCTTTCTCATTATAACATACAGCAGACAGAATGTAAGCAGCCTGAGAAAACAAAAAACTATAAAACAAGACGCAGGATCGATTGATATCATTACAGAAACAATTACCTAAATTGAATAGGTTATTCTGTGTCTCTTTAAAACTTAAAATGTTTCAATTTACTATATATGTTATATGCATGCATATTAAACCAAGGAATCCATAATTCAGCAAATAATTACCCAGCACTATCAGTATTAGATTTGATTCCTGATAAGCTAATCTGCTTACTGCCGCTTCTACTACTGAGATAAGAAATCGATATTTTTCTGTATTCACAAGGTGACCTACAGACACAGAATTAAAGAGGCAGAAAAATGACCGCCTCTTTTTCTATTGCATAAAATAGCACTTTATTATAATTACAATATTTTTCTAGCATTCTTACAATCCAATAAAGACATACCGCATCAAACTCTTTTGCTTTCTATTTCTTGCATACCTATAAACCTTTGATACAATTGCAAAGATTATATTCATTTCTTTTGCTTGCAATGATTTTTCCTTGTTGATGTATACACAAGTAGCCAAAGGATTATAATCATCGCCACAATAAATGTTTCTAGTGCAATTCCTGTTGAGGAAACAAGGAAGCTGTATAAATAACCTAAGACCGGTACACTGCCTGCCACCCTTCCGATGAGACGCTCATAAGCAACACCTGCCGCATCCTGATAATCATTGTGATCCCCTTTTGTAATAAATTCCTTATCCTTCGTATTATTAGCTACAACTCTATGTGTGGCAAGCTGACCGCTTTTTACATCAAGACGAAACGTAATGACATCGCCTACCTGAATCGTCTCCGGTGCACTTTCTTTTACATAAATCAAGCTGCCGACTGAATATGCCGGTTCCATACTATCTGTTAGTACAGCATAAGGTATAAACCCAATCACTTTAGGAATCAGAAAGGGAGCTATCATTAACAAAAGGATTCCCAGCAAAACATATGCCGTTCGATTAAGTATATTAATCATTTTCATCCCCAGGCATAGTAGAATCGATTATTTTAATCAATTCCAACGCACTTCGAAAGCATATTTCTTTATTGGTATCCACCCACGTCAACGTACCCTGCCAGCTGTGATTCTCTCTGTTTTTTATATCAACAATGAAAGTTGCTTTTTCGCAATTGTTTTTTTCATCCATTTCATCATCTCCTGTTATTAGAATATCACATTAAAGTCACATACAGGTAACAAACATATATAAATGAGTAAAATTCATTCTTCTATTATTCAACATGATATCCCAGCAAACCCAATCCTTCTGCTTTTACTTCATCATAGTTATCTTCACCTGCCACCTTTGACTGTACTGCGGATGCTTTTACTTCTATATCACTCAAACTAACCAGCTCAGAATTATCTTTATTTATTATATTAGCGACCGTTACAGAATCAAAAACCGGTGTAAGTCTTGTATTTTGCTTTGATGCCTTTACTGATTCAGGTTGTCCATCCTTTACATAGACATAGTAGGAGATATCATCTATTTTATCAATAAACATCCATTCATCAGATATATTCAAAGAAAGCAATTCTTCAGAGGGATTTTTAACACTTACAAAAACATAGCAATCAGGTGAATTAGCTAAAATGGTAACGGTAGGATCTTTATGCAAAACTTCCCCTGGAAGAACATTTAAGTAATCATTACCTTTATCTGATCCTGCAATCACACCGTTTTCTTCAGTAACCGTATGCAAATTTTTATCAATGCGGTCCTCATCAAGCTGCATGCTTATACCATTGGAAAATGTAAAACGATTGTTCAACTGCTCCGTATTAGAAGTTAAATATGCTAATGTTCCACCAACCCCAATCAGTGCCAATAATATTATAGATAAACATAAAGTTATAATTTTTTTTCTATTCATGTCCATACACCTCATTTAATCACTATCTTTTTACAAATATACTATACCTTTATCCGGTCACATGATGGTAATACAAGATAACATTAACAAGCCACATGATATAAAAAGTAATCTTTCTCACAGGATGTTATTTGACACTATAAAAGGCAGTGCATGTTCGACATTTGCACTGCCTTTTTGAAACCTATAATGCTTTAGAGCACACCTCAATCATCATAAAATCCTACGTTAATTAAGAGACCCCTTATACGCACTCCATATTTTCAATGCATTTTCATTATTGAATTTATTATTGGAATCCATTGCACTTAACTCATTTCCATCAGCATCCCACACAACTGCCTGAACTGCCTCCTGATATAACGTAATCTCGAAATCAGATACGTTTTTAAACTCTTCTTTAATCTTTCCATCAGCATCAAGCAGACCATTTACTTCAGTAAAGAGCGGATCAGTAGCCTTACCTGGTGATACAATACCCAGATAATACCAAAAACCATCAGAATTATTATATCTCCAACTCTCTGTTTTATAATTTATTCCATTATTTTGGGATAGATAATCAGCAATTACCTTAGGCGAGACAGTTACTCTCATCCTGATAATGCAGTCATTGGATCCTATGTTTTTAACACTCGGATCTTTTTTTATATTACTACCTTGAATTTCTGGATTTTCTTCGATTTCTGTTTCAATTTTACCTACTGTGAATGTATTTTCTAAATTATTTGTACTCGAAGTTAAATATGCATACGTTGTGCCAATGCCGACAACTGCGATAATGAGGACTATAAGAAGAACTATTTTTAGCTTTATTTTTTCAAAACACTTCATTCTATTGTTCCTCCTTTTCTACCGCCTTTAAAACATTCTGAGATATTCTGTAAAGGTTAAAATCACTTGTATTATCCAGTAATTTATCTTGCGTTATACTTACTTTACCATCATCTCCAATACGGAATCTATTTTCAATTACATCAGTGTGTGAAAACAGCTCTTCCTTTACAAGCTTATTTTGAAATTTAACAACCGCTGTTTTATTCTCTTCATTTATAACAGCCTGCTGCACAAGATCGCCAACACATACATATCGCAGTGTCTCCATTTCCGTAACAACATATTCTCCATATGGAAGATCTTTAACAATGGCACTACCGTTCAAAATCTCATGCAGTCGAATGGTGCGATAATAAATCAAAGACCCGTCTTTTCTTTTTATTTTAAATATAAGTATTCAGCAATCCTTTTCCCACATTATTCATAATTCTTACATTTGCCCTTAGTAACACCTTCTGTCTGTTAGGTAAGACATTTTAATATGGATAGAATCATCAAACTGTTGGAATATTACAAAGTCAAACATATAAAGCATCTTAATTTATGATTCTAGTTAACAACGCAGAATTCAATATTGCCTGATCCACACATATGCGACCTTTAAATAATAAAAATTGAGGATATATAATTTCAGCAACCATATATATCCTCAAGCTTAATCTTTGACTTGTATTTCCAGAAAATTTCTTTACTGCGAAGCTTCTTTTTCCTTTTTACGTCTTTTGAGTAACAAGAATAGAAGAATAGCAAGCAAAGCTGCACCGCCTCCAGCTGCGTACATCATCATTTGACGGTTTCTTTTCGCAATGGCCTGTGGTGTTTCGCCTTCTCCCAAGACTGTTTCTTCCTCTTGGCTGCCATTTTCATTAACATCTTCACCATTGTTATCTATATTGTTATTTTCGCCATTATGTAAAGTATTGTTATTCTCTATCCCCTGTGTATCATTTGTACCAACTTGATTATTTGTACCAGCCTGATTATTTGTATTTGACTGATAAGGTACTACTTCATCAGGATTCGTCAAAGTATAAACAAATAGTATTTCTAATTGATCTTTTACTACAGCATCCTGTTCTGCGGTTTGATACGTATAACCGGGAATTGTCTTTGCTCTTGCCGTTACATTACTTCCTAACTCTCCCAGCATAGTTTTAGGTGTGGCGATATCCACCTTATTCTCATCAACGTAACGAATCGTATACGTTACCCCATCAATGACAACAGCGTATTTAGCTACATATACCATTTCCCCTGTTACTTTAGAACCAACGCTGGGCAGCTGCTTATTCCAACCAACAAAAACATACCCCTTTTCGACCTGTATATCCGGTTCATCAGGGAATACATCATCTGAAGATAGGCGATATGATGCTTCTTTATTTCCATTGATCGTTCCATGAGCACCAGCTTTAAAAACAATTTCATATTCTGCAGCATGTACACGAATACTGAATAACGGGAACATTACCATAGCCATAAGCAGGCAGCATGACAATATCTTGCATAACGTTTTATTCTTAATCATTCTGTTCACTCCTTCGACTGCGTACTTTTATAATAATAAGTAATATCAATCCGATAGCACTTGCGGCAAAAAAACCGAGAATTAAACCTATCGTTGTTGGATCACCTGTATTCACTCCTGGTATTTTATTGATCACAGGTATTTTTTTCACAATATTTGCAGCCTGTTCAACAGGAGCTGAATTCATGTGTTCGACTGAAAAAATAAAACGTAAACGCCCTTCTGTATCCTGATACGTATCATTCATGGAATCGCCATCAACCTGTAATATAAAATCAATGGTCGCTGTTTCACCTTTTTTTATTGATCTTAACAGATAGTTGGTTTCCAAAGAATTCATATTCGCCTTTGTTACACCACCGATTCGTCCGGTATAAAAGCTTTCGTTATTCGTTACAAATTCCACATTATAAGCAACATGTCCGTCGGCAACGGCTTCCCCCAGCGGATCTGTATATTCAGCTCTCACATAAAACTTTAATTCCTCTTCATCATTGTTTGTCAGTGTAATGCGCTGTACCCTTTTTTCACCCGGCATCATATTCTCATATGCGCTTTGCTGTTCATAGGTTATAAATTTCTCACTATCTCCCTCGAAACTTAATCCTGTTTCAGCAGCAGATTCAGCAGCCTGAAGTGATGTTATGGAAAACAGTACAGCCAGCAAAACGGCTGTGATTATTCGGAAACCTTTTTTCATAGTAATCTTTCTCCTTCTTGCATCTAATCCACTACGGAAGTAATACTTCCTTCTTCATCAACAGAAAGCTCTACACCCCATTCAGACAAAGCAGCCTCTGCTCCGGCTATACTCTGAATTGCATCTGCATCATAAGCAATATGTATACGATAATCGGCATATTCTCCATTCTTTATCTCATGGCTAATCTTTATTGCATCTACTAAATTCGTGGTTTTTCCACCCTTTTCCAATGGTAGCTTATAATAGAAATAAACGATTTCCGAATTTGAATTATCAGCATCATCAATAATGATCCACTTGGAAGTATCTTCTGTGATCAGTTTGATTTTAGAAGCATCTGCGTCCACCATTTTTTCATTATCCTTATTTACCCAGTATTTTGTAACAGCAACACGGGTATACAGGGAATGATCCCTTTTATTTTCTACATAAACCCTATCCTTAATTTCATCCCCGGACATGGAAGAACGAATCTGAAAACCGTTTTCTGTCTTTGTTATTTTTTCCTTATCCATATCCTGCACAAGTTCAATCCCAAGATTTCCGGCACTTATTTTAGCACTGATATCTGTCTGTGCGTGAAAGAATGCCAAGCTTCCCTCATATACAAATATTGCGAGTAACACAACGGTTGTGACCACCAGCATTATTTTTTTCATATCATCATATCCTCTCATCATAAATATTACACCCTACTACTTTACGATATAAGTATAATAAAAACAAGTAACAAGGCAGTCACACGAAGCAAACTTATTCTACAATAAAGAAAACAAGCTGAAAAAAACAGCCTGTTCACTTATGTTTTATTCCTCTAAAGGGAGGTTTATCTTACAACAAGGAGATGCATCAATTCAAGAATGCTTTTAAATTCTCCTATTACTTCTTCATCCTTTTTTACAATCCCCTGCCAATCGCTTTTCCGTCTTGTCATAATAATGATATCATAAGTAGCATAGGCACCATGCTGTTCATATATATAAGAGCAATCCTCTTGTATATGCAAATTCTCGATTCTCAAATATTTTTTTTCTTTATTAAACGTTCTTTTTTCCTGAAAGGATTGCGGCTTTCCAACAAAATCCAATATTTCCTCCGTTAAAATGATAAAAGATGTGAAATTGTGAAAAGAAAACCCCTTTTTTCTGATACAGCTAAATAATGTACCATCAAAATCATCCTGTTGTGGCTCATGCAAGCATATCCGTACGGCATTTTTAGGATAGTATCTGTGATCATTCATAGTATTTTATCCTTTCAATGTATCATTTTCGAACAACTGCAGCTCATCGTAAGTATAATCTAAATCAATGAAGCTGTATTTATTGGCTGATTCATATTTATTCTGAATACGCTCAATCACCTGCTTTGCATTCTCTGCATTACAATTATGCAGCATGAATATAAACTGAGATCCACTGTATTTTGAGATCACATCTCCACTTCGCAAGCTTATACAGAGAATCTCCTTTAATGTATTCATTTCTTTTGATAACATATGCAAACCTTCCTGCGAATGCGGATCAACAAATTTTTTCGGTTGCAATGTCATCAATACCACATATTCCGAAAACCCTTCTCTCACCATTCTACGCAATTCCAGATGATAAATCTCTTTGAATACACCAAATTCACAATAAAACGCCTTTTCAATTTTTTCCTCAGCTATGCTGTTTTGAATAACATCCAGATTCGAGCTTACCTCATTGTTATTTTTCAGCAGCATCATATATGCCTTTTGAAGAAATTGTGATTGCTTAATACCTAAACGTTCATATAATAGCTTGCTGGCTGTATGATATTGTTCCTTTGCCAAATCATAATGATTTAAATACATCAATGAGGAAATAAACAGATATTGCATTTCATCATCCAAGGGATCCTGAATGAGAGCATCCTTGCATAATCTATTCATTTTTTCATATTCCTGTTTTCCTTCAAATCTGAAGGCCAGCTGCTTCGCACAACGCAAATATATAGAATGATAATATGTAGAAAGTGATAAGACCCATCGTTTTGAGCTTATACTTGCTAAAAATTTACCCTCATACATCGTCAGACAATCAAACATTTCTGTCAGTTCTTCGTACGAATACTCCCTGTCAGTCTTTAATTTTTTATCCAAATCTTCAAATTTATCAGTATCCAGCTTGATTTTAAATGATGTATTCCAGTAATAGGAGCCTTTTCCTGTAATAATCATATCTGTTTTACCAAACACCTTTTTTAATAGGGTTCTCAGCCTGTACATCAGATTCTATAATGCACTCTGCGGATTACTGATTTCCTCATCATCCTCCCAAAGCATATCATTTAATTCCGATGATGATATTTTACGGTCGTTATAAATCAGAAAATAAGATAAAAGTGTAACAAGCTGGCTGGAACGCATATCTGTCTCATCCAGGTGTATATCACCATAATTTATTTGCAAATTTCCAAACAGGAATGCTTTGATCACTTCCATCTTCTTTCCCCTTTCATAAGATAGGAAACTCCCATAATAATTACAATAACTTCATTATACGCTTAATATACTTATCATTCAATATGTTTATATTCATATGCCAGTTCAGATTCAACTATCGTTTTTTTCTGTTCAAATCTATCCATGATCCGGCTGATAGCCCTGTCACACCCCTCCATCGAGGTTGTCGCAATAATCAGGGAATACTGAAACGGACTGCATTTCGTAAACACATCGTTTTTTCTCAGCTCTGTCGTTATAACATCGCGCAGAATATCCGACTCTCTCTGCTGAGCCTCTTCCTTAACACCCTCCGGCTGCCGCATGGTCAACAGCACCAGATAACGGGAACGGGAGGATCGTCTCGCAGAACGCAGATTCATCTGATAAATATTTTTAAATACATCAAAATCGCAATAGAAGGTTCCTTCATTTCGGACATGCTCCTTCAGCTGCTGCTCCAGCTCATCCACATCAACCGGATTGCTGGCAATACACTGTACAACCTCAGCATAAATTTCTCTGCAGAGCGGTGTTACCTCGATCCCCAGTCTTCCGTAATACATATCGGTCACCTTGTGGTAATACGAAATCGCCAGCGAATACTGATGGGTCTGTCGATATGCCTCCAGCTTGTATTCATGAATATGGTTATTCGCATAATGCTTAAAGCCCAGAATATCACACAGCTTGATTACTTCATCATAATATTCTTTATCCATCAACAGCTTGCAGCTGCGGTTGGTTGCCCGCATCAGATTGTTGTCATAATAGGTTTTCTGCAGCTCCACCCAGTCCTGCGTATGAAATTCAAACATGAAGTCTTCCATATAATTGCTGAGCAGCTCTTTGCAATACTGATAAGAGGCTTCCGGTGCTTCCTCCTCTTCGATTTTTTTGCACAGCTCATCCATCTGCACGATGTCAATCTCACATGGTATTTCAGAATTCCATGCATACGTATTGCCTTTTGACAGAATAAAGGAAAGCTCGGGATTATCCGGATAAAATTTCTGCAATTCCTTTCTTGCACGATACACAAGATTGCGCAAGGCACCCTCCGGCTTATCCGATTCATCTTCCTTCCACAATATTTTAATCAGCTTTTCCTTGGATACCACCGTATGCCGATACATCATCAGATAGGCGATCAAAAGGATCAGCTGTGTACTCTTCTTTGTTTCCTGCGGAAACCGGTAATTCTTGTTTTCCATATAAAATTCACCCAGCAGATGAATTTTCAATATATTTTTCTTTCTCATAGGATGTCCTCGTTGCTTTCTATGATTTCATTTTATCACAAATCCATCTCATGAAAAGAGGGCTGAAAAAAAATCAGAAATCATGAAAAAACAAAGCCATTAACGGACAGTGATTTTCATTTTTTCTGATTTTCCTATTTATCTTGACAATATAACTATATGAAATTCAGCAGAAGCTATCCCTTATGCGTTATGTAACACCTTTTTGATATCATCCGCAGAGATTGGGCCTTCACGGACAATGCGCGGTTCTTCTTCGCTCATATCTACGATCGTGCTCGCCAGCTTGCCTTTTGCTTCTCCTAAAACAATCGCATCAATTCTACCGTCCAGCTGTTCCAGCACCTGCTCATCCCGAACACCAGTTTCCTCTCCGGAACGGTTTGCACTCGTTACCAGAAGCGGCTTTCCGCATTCCTTAATCAGACGCAATACAAATGGATCATCCGGCATCCGGATTCCCACGGTAGGAAATCCGTTCGTCACATAATCCGGCAGCGTCTCCTGTTTTTTCAAGATCATAGTGAATGCTCCCGGCATAAAGGCATCCGCCAGTGCCACAGCTTCTGCAGGCATTTGTGCGATACACTTCATCTGCTCCACATCCGCAACCATGGTGGGAATCGGCTTATTCTCCGGACGTCCCTTGCTTTCCTTCAGTTTGCGCAAGGCTTCCTCATTTTCATAAATGACCCCCAGACCAAACACCGTATCTGTAGGAAATGCCACAACCTTCCCGTTTTTCAACAGCTCTGCGACTTCCTTTACATCTTTTTTATCAAACCGTCTGGTTTCCATGTTCATCATTTCCTTTCTGTTTATCAGCATTGTAGCACAGAATTTCCACAAAACATACAGTGGATAGAAAATGATGGAAAGTTAATGGAGAATCATAAACAAAATCTGGAAATTGTAGTATATTTTGCGAACAAAATGTTGAAAAATCATGGAGTTTATGAACTACCTATGGTATGATAGCTAGGCTCGACATTTATATTCTAAGGAGGGTAAAAATGGAAAGTTCAAAGAAAATAGTCTGGTATAACCTTGCGTTTATGGCATTTTCTACCGTTTGGGGTTTTGGAAATGTATTAAACGGCTTCGTATACTTCAATGGTATTCAGGTTATATTCAGCTGGATTCTGATGTTTGCTCTGTACTTTGTGCCGTATGCGCTCATGGTCGGAGAACTGGGATCCGCATTCAAAGACTCCGGTGGTGGAGTCAGCTCATGGATCAATGAAACAATTGGTCCGAAATTCGCCTACTATGCCGGGTGGACCTACTGGGCATGTCACATTACATACATCGCAAGTAAAGGCAGCGGTGGACTAAAAGCACTTAGCTGGGCAGTGTTTCGCAATGCGGAAACGTATGACACATTTCCAACCGTTTATGTACAGCTGGGTACGCTGGCAGTCTTCCTGTTCTTCTGCTGGGTCGCAAGCCGCGGTTTAAATCCGCTGAAGAAGCTGGCGACGATTGCCGGAAGCAGTATGTTCATCATGTCCATACTGTACATTCTTATGATGTTTGCCGCACCGCTCATCAATCCAAACGGCGGCTTTGTCACTCCGGATTTCAGCTGGGACAATATCTTCCCGCAGTTTAATCTGCAGTATTTTACATCGCTGTCCATTCTGGTGTTTGCCGTGGGTGGCTGTGAAAAGATCTCCCCTTATGTTAATAAGGTGGAAAATCCAAGCAAGGGCTTCCCGAAGGGTATGATTACACTGGCAATCATGGTTGTTGTATGTGCCATTCTGGGTACGATTGCAATGGGTATGATGTTTGATCCTGCCGTAATTAACGGAACACAGGAATCCTTTAATTCCTATGTATCCAACGGCTCCTACTGGGCATTCCAGAAGCTGGGCGGCTACTATCACATGGGAGATGCACTGCTGATTATTTATGCATTGTGCAACATGATCGGTCAGTTCTCAACTCTGGTATTAAGTATTGATGCTCCGCTGCGTATGCTGCTGGACAACGAGGAAGCCAGAGAGTTTATTCCATCCGGACTGCTTAAGAAAAACAAATATGGTGCTTATATCAACGGAATCTGGATGGTTGTCATTTTGTCCGGAAGCATTATTCTGATTCAGTCCTTCGTGCCTGGTGCTGCCAGCGTGCTTGCACAGCTGAACAAGCTGAATTCTGTCACTATGCCTATGCGGTATCTATGGGTATTTGCCGCCTATATCGCACTGCGTTCGGCACGAAACAAATTTCAGCCGGAATACCGGTTTGTTAAGAATCAGGGAGTCGCTATGACCTTTGGTATCTGGTGCTTTATTCTGACTGCTGCATGCTGTATCATGGGTATGTATACACCGGGAGACATGTTCACCACAGCACTGAATGTCATCACACCAGTCGTACTGACAGCGCTTGGTGTGATCCTGCCGGTTATCAAAAGGAACGAAAAGGCATAAACCTTAAGACAAGATCAGCCGGTCTTGTCTTTCTTACTATTGGCTCATCCTATGCATTATACCTTTTCCCCTTACTGCTCACCCTTCATGCAGGAGGAATGTGGTAAATCGTCTGAGAGGTTAGCATAGACTCCAAAAAATATTTATAGAAAATGCTGTGCACAGGGTATGATTTCCTTGCAGGAAATCCCCCTTCTGCTGATCTGGTATATCATCGGGCATGTTTACCCCGTAAGCATACCATGCTATACTGTACGTGTAGATTACAGGAGGATAAATCAATTATGTATAAAGATATTGCGAACGAATTACTAAGCTTCATTCAGAAAAGTCCAAGCTGTTTTCATGCAGTGAACACTATGAAAGATATGCTGCTGGAAGACGGCTATACGGAATTACGGGAATGTGAAGCCTGGACGCTGGAAAAGGGCGGAAAATACTTCACTACAAGAAACGGCTCCAGTCTGATCGCCTTCCACATTGGAAGCAGTCTGGAGGATTACCACTTTCAGGTTACTTCATCCCATTCAGATTCACCAACCTTTAAGGTTAAGGAAGAAGCAGTGCTGAAAGGAAAGGGCGGCTATCTGCAGCTGAATACGGAAGGCTATGGCGGTATGCTGTGCGCAACATGGATGGATCGCCCGCTGTCTTTAGCAGGACGTGTTCTTGTGAAAGAAGGAAACACCTTTACAAGCAGGCTGGTAAGCTTTGACCGTGATCTGCTTCTGATTCCCAATGTTGCCATTCATATGAACCGTGATGTAAATAACGGTATGAAATATAACAATCAGATAGATATGCTGCCGCTGTTCTCAGCCGGAGAATGCAATGAGGGTGATTATGCCCAGCTGCTTGCCGATGAACTGGGCTGTGCAAAAGAGGACATCTTCGGGACAGACCTGTATCTGGTGAACCGCATGACCCCAAGCATTTGGGGAGTGAAGGAGGAATTCATCTCATCACCGAAGCTGGACGATCTGCAATGTGCATTCACATCCCTGAAAGCTTTACTGCACGGGACAAATGAACAAGCAGTCAATGTGTTTGCCTGCTTTGACAATGAAGAGGTCGGTTCCGGAACCAAGCAGGGTGCATGCTCAACCTTCCTGTATGATGTTCTGCAGAGAATCAACGACAACCTTGGTTACACAAAAGAGGATTACTACCGTGCTGTTGCGAAAAGCTTCATGGTATCCTGTGACAATGCACATGCAGTACACCCGAATCATCCGGAAAAGACAGATGATACAAACTGCACCTATATGAATAAGGGAATCGTTGTGAAATTCAGTGCGAATCAGAAATATACAACCGATGCAGTCAGCTCGGCAGTCTTTGCGGGAATCTGTGAAAAAGCAGAGGTTCCTGTTCAGCATTTTGCTAACAGAAGTGATGCAGCAGGAGGCAGCACACTTGGAAATCTCTCCAGCCAGAAGGTATCCATGCATACTGTGGATATCGGACTGGCTCAGCTTGCCATGCATTCCTCCTATGAAACCGCAGGTATCAAAGACAGTGAGTATATGATTCGTGCATTGACAACCTTCTATAACACCAATCTTCATATTACCGACAGTGAAACGATTGAGGTCGCATAGGTCTCCATGAAAAATCAAAGCAGTCAGAAAAAAATTCATATTGACAATCTCTACCTGATGAAAAAGCTGGATGAGGATTATCATAAAGAATTTATGCGTTTCTATGACTATGTACTGCACAGCAATACATCCGATGCGGATATCAATATCATTGTTAATACCGCCCTTGAACAATGTCTCGAGGGCATGAAAAACAGAAAGAAAGCAACGCTGGTAATTCCCAGGGATCTGAAAGAATATACGACAAAGCTATCCCGTGGCAATGTATATAAGGATATGAAACGAAAAATACGCAATCAGGATTATGAGAAAATGCAAATCAGCAGTATCTGGTATGTTTTCTCACTCTGTATCGTGCTGTTCTTCTTTAAAAATCTGATGGATCAGAAATTTATTGTGAATTATCTGGTAGATGTCATCGTTGCCTGTATCGCCGGTGGAATTGCAATGAAAAATTTCCTGATACGCAAAAGAATCGTGAAACGCTACCAGTTCGGCAGCTTCTATATGCGTATGGATATCATTGCAATTGTCGCATGTGTATTTATAAAAATCGTGACACCTGCCGCATATGCTAATTTTGATATTACCTATCTTCTGCTGGTGATTTCCTTTTTCATTATGAAACGAAAAATCAAGCCGCAATTTGAAGCAGTGATATAGCAGACATGAAAAGCCCTCAGCAAATCATTGTAATTACGCTGAGAGCTTTTTTATCGCAGCCGTTAAATAAATAGGCTGCAAGGTATGTATGGATTTGTAAAAATTTTCGTATTGCATCTGTTGATTCCTTTATTATAAATATGCTGTTCATGACTTCTTTCGGTTAGACACATAAATAACCATTACTTTGTACAGACATAGGTATAAAGGTGCTGTTGATGAAGTATTCTTATATGGTGTTGCGTCTATTTAATTGTTTTTTGACTGACTCTAAGGTATCACATTCCAAAAGTAAATTGGATACGATATGCAGTTGGTCCTCGGTTAATGACTGTAGCCATGCTGTACAGTCTTCCTGAAATTTGGCTTCCATGAGCCTATGTAAGAGTTGTCTCTCTCCTTCAAGCTTGCCTTCAATCATACCTTCCGCCTTACCTTCTGCTTTACCTCTTATGATACCTTCCTTCATCCCCTCCTCAAAGCTGTCCTCCAAGCCGTAGCGATAACGTGCCTCCCCCATCTGAATCGCCATTGCGGTTGACCACAGCTCGTCATCCTTCTGCATTTCCTCGTACTTGTTCACGAATACCTTCACCAGCCTTTCCTTTGATTCCAGTATATCATTTTTCGCATTGTTTTCAAACAGGAAGCACTGCTGTTCAAAGTCATCCATCTGCTGGATGGCCTTTTTCTTAGCGATTTCATTGATAACAGGCAGATGGATGTAGGTTCTTCTAATCAATGGGTGTTTACTCTCATCTTCCCCCTGCTCATTGCGCATCTGATAGTGATTGATCAGATTTTTATTATTCCATGCGCATTTTTCAATGAAAATAATCTGATATACCGGCTTTAAATCCTTGTACTTTTCACTGCTATCCAGCTGGTTGTTCAATGCTCTGGCCCCATAAAATTCAAAGCGCATCATTTCCGCTACTCCTGCATAGGTAGTCTGCATTTCCAGATTAAAAAAAACGACCTTTCTCATCCTTCACATGAACATCCAAAATAATGCGTTTCTTCCCGATTGTTCCGGGATCCAGATTCGGATTCTGTACAGTGCTTTCCTTTACCTTAATTCCGGTAACACGTTCAATAATGGTGTTGCGGGCGTACACAGAGCCTTCATCCTCACGGGAAAGGGCGTACTTGAAGAATACATCATTGCAGTAATCCAATACAGTATTTGTTTTCGTATTTTCCATGACGAAAACCTCCTTCTGTAAGCTCATCATCACTTACATACTTCTATACGTTAAGAACGTATGAAATTCCTAAAAAATCCACATATTCTTGATTTTTTTAGGTTCTGATTTCTTTATTGCAGTGAAATGAAATATATACTATCTCTGCCTCGTATAGATAATGAAAGGAGAACGTACCTGTATGAAACGAACCTACAGCAGTATCCTTATTCTGTTAACTAGTATCATTGTTTTTCTATTTGCATACATTATGCGCACAGCGTGCACACAGATACCGGTTTACGGAACGACTTCCACCGGCCTATCTGCACAGCATTTTGACAGGAACGACGCTTTTGCAGCTGCTGACAGACAAAAGGAAGGTTCTCTTATGGAAAGTGATACGGAGAACATGCCTGAGAAACGTGAACAGAGCGAAACGGATGATGAACATAAACAGAATAAGCTTCCTATTGTTCAGAGTATGCAGGAAACTTCATATTACTGTGTACCGGCCTGTATACAGATGGCACTTCGCTATCACGCTATAGAAAGCACCCAGCAGCACCTGGCACAGCAGCTTCATACAGATCCTGTAACCGGAACGGAATATGTGGATATGGCAAGAGTCTTAAACAGCTACCTGTTTCCCGGCACTAGCATACCCTCAGCTGATGAGCCAGGCTATCATGTACAGACACTGTCGCCAGACGACCACACGCAGGATGCTTCCGATACATTTTCACGCCGCTGTGTACAAAATATAGATGACGGATATCCAGTTTTTGCCGCAGTTGATTTAAATGCTTTGTATCCTGCACTTGCACATGCAAACCATATGGTGCTGGTGATCGGTTATGAAAAAAATAAGGATCAGATTACGTCCTACTACATCATTAATCCATATCCACCTGTTCAGGATGAGGTACACAGGGGGTTGAAGCAGTTTACTGCCGAGGAGCTGGTACGTGCCATCCTGGTAAATGAAGAACCTGCCTATATATGGTGATTTCTTAGAAGGCCTGCAGGAAAAGATTCTTGAACTATACTACTTTAAAACAGCTTATACAGCACGGATAATTTGTTGACGATTGCGTTCACTCCTGATAGTATAATAACGGAATAAAAACACAGTCTGGTTGGTAGTCCAGACGCAATGAGAATTGTCAGTAACCTGCCTCCTTGGTTGTCCGTTTCCTTATGTAGTATATAAGGAGGAAGCATTATGAATCAGACTTCGCTAAGCTTTACTGTCTTCTTTGAAGACCCTTTCTGGATTGGCTTGTTTGAATACCGTGAACAGCAGCTGCTGTATTTGAAGCGAATTGTATTCGGAAGTGAACCCAGTGAACAGGTGGTATATGAATGGCTGAAAGGCTGCTGGTATTCCATCAGTTTTCAGGCTCCTGTGGAAACTGTGCGCTCAAAGGCAAGCCATCGAAATCCCAAACGCATGCAGCGTGAAGCCCGCAAGGCACAGGATACAGGGCTTTCCCTTACAAAATCACAGCTTGCAGTAAAACAGCAGCAGGAGGAACGCGCACAGCGGAAAGCTGAAAGACGAAAGGCGAACAGAGAAGGACAGAAGGAAGCGTTTCGTCTGCGGCAGATGAAGAAAAAGGCAAAGCATAAGGGCCGTTGACCCTTTACGTTACCAACTAACAAAAGGGGCTGTGACAGATAAGTCACAGCCCAGACATAAAAAATACACCCAATTCTATA